>Ga0222719_10001949_pt1 | contig 19390 bp, 16 predicted proteins | sample C33_34DmetaG_FD_165039 | JGI IMG/M metagenome (GOLD analysis project Ga0222719, IMG submission 165039) | Estuarine water microbial communities from San Francisco Bay, California, United States - C33_34D | ecosystem: Environmental > Aquatic > Marine > Unclassified | place: USA: California... | reverse complement strand
CTTACTGGCACGCACCTGGGCGAGGATCTGACCCTCTCCGAGTTGGCGCTCAATCAATATCTCTACCCGCCCACCGCTTTCCTTGCGCCCATAGAGTCGAGCGGGGATGACTCGGGTGTTGTTAAACACCAGCAAATCTCCGGAATTCAGTAAATTAATGATCTCTGCAAACCGGTAATGAGCTACCGCGCCGGATTTTCGATCCAGGCCTAGCAACCGACTCGCAGACCTCTCCGAGGTTGGATGACTGGCGATCAAATTCTCCGGCAGTACGTATGTAAAATCGCTTAATTTCATCAAACTTGCACTCTTTGAGAAGCGGCACAGCCTATAGAAATCTGCTTGCCTATGGAAGCCTAACTGGAATCTTAAAGGCGCTTCTCAGAAACAGCGAAATCGATCAGCAGGCGCCTGATGAATAGCGAGTTTGGCATAGCTTCGATTGCGCACCTTTGGTCAACTGGTATAATGTTAGATTGCTTGCATACTGAGGTTTGTAGAAGAGCTATCAGATTTTTACACCGGCTCTACTGAAATACACGGTGGCAGGCTCTAGCGAGAGGTTAAGCAAAATCTGAAATACGGATGGTTCAGTCATCATGACTTGCTGATGCCAAATCCAATGCCAGCGTGGTGAAATTGGTAGACACGATGGATTCAAAATCCATTGCCTTCACGGGCGTGGCGGTTCGAGTCCGCCCGCTGGTACCATCTCAGAGTAACGCCCCATCCCTTCCAAGCACAAAATTATAGCCTTAACGCTATAATACCAGCGTTGACTTGATACCAGCTGTTACCTCGCTTACTATCCCCATAACATTCCTTATGGCGGGTATTAAGGCGGGTATTAAGGCGGGTATATGCCAAGAAAAACTCCTGAGTTACCTGATGTTCATATAAGAAGACTCAGGCACGGTGAGACTAAGAGCGGCAAACCTTGCAAGCGACAACATGCAGTCGGTGGCGTAACAGGCCTTTTATTACAGTGTATGCCGCCTGTCGATAACGAAAGCGTTGGTTCAAGGCAATGGATTCTTCGAGCCACCGTCGGAGATAAGCGCAAGGAGCTTGGCCTCGGTGGCTACCCTTCCATACCCGCCAAAGATGCAAGAGAAGCCGCAAGAAAGCTCCTAGCAGACATCAACTCGGGTAAAGACCCAATAACCGAGAAACGGTCACAAGCAGCAAAACTAAGAGCTGAGCAGGCAAAAGAAATAACCTTTGAACAATGGACTAGAAAAACATTTATTCCGACAGAATCAGCAGGATATAAAGGCGCAGCTCAAGTTCGTCGGTTAAACCAATTACTCAGAGACTATGTTTTCCCTCATGTAGGACACATGTACTTTGAAGACATCACGAAGCAGGACATCAAAAATATTCTAGACCCGATAATGGGTTTTAAGCTTCCAATAGATTTTATCAAGAAAGAAACTGGTATGCGTGTCCAACGCTACGTTGACGCAATAATGCAACAGGCCATTTCTGACGGATTGAGAGATAAAGCGAATCCTGCCGGTTGGAAGCACAATCTTGAAACTAGCTACAAACACCTTAAGAAAATTGAAGTCAGGCACCAACGCGCCATCGCTTGGCAAGAATTACCTAGCTTCGCTAAGACACTCATCGAGTTAGACAGCCCATCAAAACTTCGGCCTGACTCTCACTGCTTTCTTTTCATGATACTAACCGCTTCAAGACCCCAAGAAGCTAGATTGATCGATTGGGCAGAAATTGACCTAGATTCGAAAATTTGGCATCAGCCCAAAGGCAAGTACAAAAGCAAGAAACTTGATTGGGACATACCACTAAACTCTACTGCAATTAAGATTCTAAAGGCACAGCCTAGCTTCACGAAACAGCAAGGCCGTGTTTTCTCAACTCTAAACGGCGGTCAGTTGTATGATGCCGCCCTCTCATCATTACCCGACTCACTTGGATTCAATGCCGTAGCGCACGGTTTCAGACGAACTTTTAAAGCTTGGTGTATGGAAGAACAAGTCAACGATGATGTGTCTGAGCTTGCGCTCAAGCATTGTGAAACAGCATCTACCCGAGCGGCATACGCAGACAACCAACTACTCAGTCACCGCACGAAGCTTATGTCTAAATATGAAAAATTTGTCATGAGCCTGAAAAAACGGGAGATGCAGTGATGACAGAAGACAATCATTGGACCTTGCTCAGAGATTGGCTACTCCGAGATTGGTGGTCTCCAATCGAAGCCTGCCATATTTTTGCTTTGTTGATACGAACAGAGAAGAACGGGGTCTACGGCTCACGCGCAATCCTCTCAGAACACAGACAACACCCTGATTCTGATCTTACTAAAAAGCTCAAAGTCCGCGCAGAGGATTATTTCAAAATTTGGCAGGCATCAAAACATGAGCCTAATAATGACGAATACTATCGATCGAGCATCTCCAAAGAGTTCTTCACCAAAGAGTACTGCGTAAAATGGGCGCAGAAGAAATCGATTAATATCCCGTGGCTAGATTGGGCGATTGAGAGGAAATTTATAAATTTGGAGGCACTACGAACTGATAATCAAATTAACACAAAAGTTACGGCCTCCAACGAGAGCTATGAGACTGCTCGGAATCGACTCGTGTTAATCGCATTGATGGCTAAAATGCTTCGCGATAAAAAATTGAAGCCTCACCTACCATTTGATAATCAAGCTCTATTAGGTGATTACATTGAGAATAATTTTAAAGAAAAGTATCCGCAGAAAGGATTATCAGCGTCAAAAATCAAGAAAATACTGGCTCAGGCAAACAATGTGTTAGAAAAGACCAATGACGATTGTTAAATTATCTTCAATATAATCAATAGATTAAATGTTAAAAAGTTCCGCGGAACTCGTATAAAGTTCCGCGGAAACATCTGCAACCGTTTCTTCTGTAGTTTTTTCCTCCGTTACTAACCATTACGGAGGATCACCTCGTGTCCAAAGCAAATACGACCGAAGTCGAACGACAACAACTTCAAGATCTATCAGACGGAGTAGGCTATTCCTCAGACAAAATCCTCGCTCGATATTACAACACCACTCGCAAGACGATTTGGTGTTGGGCCAAGCAAGGCAAGCTTCCGCCGCCCCGAAAGATAGGAGAAAACACCACTCGTTGGTGCAACCGCGAAATCAAAAAAACGGATGCATCCTTATGAGCCTCCGCAAAAAAATCGATCAGAACTGCAAAGACTGCACCTACGACTCAGCTTGCCCCGGTTCATGGCGGCAACAAGTGGCTCTCTGTAGCGTCAAATCATGCACTTTATACGATGTAAGACCGAAGTCTACCCCTCCTATACCTGAGTCGATTTTACGTTGGTATGGGGTCGATTTGGCCGAATTTCAGCCTCTGACGGCTACTACTGAGGAGGAGTAGCCATGAACGACATAGCTGACTGCGAAATCGTTGGTAGGGATTATGAATTAATACCTGAAGGGGAGTATGAAGTAGTTCTAGAGTCTTGGGAGACGAGCAGCCGCTTCAGCCGAAAGGACAAAGATGACCCATCATTAATTAAGGGAGGAAAGCTTTACTTATGGTTCAGAGTCGATCCATACGGGCATGTCCTTGAAAATGAGAAGATGCTTTTCATGGCCCTGAACGTTAACAGTCTTATCATACCTTCTGGCGAAAATGGGAAATTTAGAGTTGGCGCGAGAAGTAAGTATTACAAGACACTCAAGCGCTTATTCGGAGATAAAGCAGCCGAGATTGCTAAAACCCCGAAATCATTGAAGGACAAGTTGTTGATTGCAAAGGTCAGAACGGTTATATCAGATGACAAGCAGAAAAAGCATGCGGAAAAGGAGCGATACTCGGTTATCGATGAATTAATATAACTCGGCTAACTAGCTAAAGCTCCAGTAATAGTTGAAGTTATACCAGTACCTAGAGTTACACCTATAGCTACTTTGTCATACACAATGACGGCCTATAGAACAGAATATTTAAAGGATTTGGGTACATGATTAGTAGGCCCAAATATCAGTCTAGTACTAGCTACACCGAGGCGTATGCTTAGCCTCAAAGCTGAGCATGCTTCTCGGCATGTCATGACACGATAAATGATCCGCGTACGATGAAACAAGGATGGGTAATGATACAAGAAATTATAATTTTACTGGTTCAAATGATAGCAGCATTCGGAGTAGTAGTCTCTGTATTTTATCTCGGCGTTCAAGTAAAACAGCAGAATGCGATTACCAAAGCACAATTTGGGTTTAGTCTGACTCAAAGGCTTTATGACAGGTTTTTTCAAACTGCGACAAATCCCCAATTCTGCGATTTACTATCATTAGATTGGGCGGAAGCTGAGTTGAGCAATCAGCAGAGATGGCAGGTTGGCTTTTATATCAATACACTCCTAGTTGATATATTTGATACTTATGACAAAACAGAGGCCGGTTTCGTTGACCCAAATCAACTTACAATGCGGATGAATCTTCTTCGTACCGGCATGATGAAACTACCTCAAGGGAAGATGCTCTGGAATCTATGGAAACCAACTCGTTCGGAAAAATTTATTGCTTGGTTTGAGCATCAAATTTATGACAATGATGACCTAAACGGCTTTGACTTAAGGGAGTCGGACGGAAGTAATAGCGTTTTCAGATAACTGAAATCTGAGCCTTGTCAGCTTCATGCGTTGCCAGGAGCTAGCCCATGGCAGGCAAGGATGCGTTCTGACGCTCAACATCGTCAGTATTTCACTCTTATTGGGATATCTCCCAGTAAAGGAGAAATGCCCTGTAGGCGCCACACGCGGCCTTCTAGACGGTATTAACTAAGCCTTTTAGACTTCAATAAAAAAGCCCGCAGCGGATGGTTGTCCTCTGTGGGCTTTTATATCCGTGACTACCCAACCGGTTAAGGCAGGGGTTATTGACGATTCTACGGCTTAATAAGTACCGGCGTTTCTAGACCACAAGGCCTGTGGTTTGGATCTGCATCAAGCCAAGGACAGAGGCTAAAGCATAAGCCGCTGTCTAGACCACCAATCAATGATTGCTTAAACGCCCAGCTGTTCTGGTCCACAGATTATTATTTTTAAGCTAGCGACACCGCCTTCCAATAGAGGCTCTAATACGTCAATGCCACCGGTTTCTCCTCTCCATGCAGCATAAGCTTGTTGATCGTCCAATAACTCCCAATCTTCTACAAGATGAAATGTGTTCGTTGCCTCCTCAAAAAACGTATTAACGCTTATACAGCCTTTAAATTTTCTTGTGTCTGGCAACATCTCAACTAGTAGCTCTTTAAGTTGACCCACTTTTTCAATTTTAGCCGGCATTGAAACTATTACTAAGTTTTTCATTCTTCTTCTCCTTTTGAAATTCAGCTCAAGCAAATCTGTGCGGCAACTGTAGTAATAAGCTTGTGCGTTAGCCTCCCCCGCCCCGTAATTAACCCCGCCTTGGTGTTTTTACACATCCTGGAGCGGCTAATTTATGCACATTTTGGAGCGCCGTCTCATGCGGCTTTCAAAGGTGCTCCGATCAGTCATTTTGTAGCTCTGGTGATGGAGAACTAAGACGAGTTAAGATTGTCATAACGATACCCCTTACAGGCTTTATCTCTCGCGCCTTGGGCTCTTGCTCTTTTAAGAAACCTGCGGCTTGCGGCTGAGATTGTTCATATCAGAGTAACGCACCATGACTTCCAACTACAAAATCATAGCCTTAACACTATATTTAGCAGCGTTTACTTGATACCTACCATCACACTCACCAATCCTACCGCGTCAATATCCTTACTCCACATCTAACCAAATAGGCTCAGCGTTGAAATAGAGATTAGCGGCTCCTTGCAGCTGATAACCAACGTGTACGGCGTAGCTGCCAGCTTCTGCTCGGCTCAATGAAAATTCATCAAGGATCTCGACAAGCACCCTCGGTGCAGCCAATTTTGAGAAGTAACTGGGAATTTTAGCCTCTCCGCCATAGGTGATTAGCCCAGAAGGCGTAAGCAGCAAAGTCACGCCTTGCTTCACGTTGACTATTGCAACAATCACATCGATCTGCTCGCCCACGTGGTCGGGGTTAGGCTCTATTAGCGCTGTTATGTTGATTCGGTCACCGACCTCAAACTCATTCTCGTAATTCTTTCTGTCGTTGCTCGAGACGCCCCCAGAAATTGAGATCTCATCAGTTTGTGACTCCAAGTCGCCTACTGCTAACTGTGGCAGGACGGAGGGCGTTAGGGGCAATTGCACTGAAAAATCGAGATTCTCTGTGCCATAGGCATTGTAGAAGTTGGGGGCAAAGATACCGTTATAGCCCTGCTCCCAGTTAAAAAAATCACGATTATCAGCCCGAGCAACGATGATCTCTTCGAAGGAGGAGAGCAAAGCTGGATCATCAAGCGCAATCACCGAATCCTTTAAATCATAAATGTAGGGTATGTATTTATTCTGCGGGACCAGGCTTGGCGAAGTAGCCTGATAGAGGTCTAGACCGAGGCTCTTCACGGCTCCAATATAGGCAGGAGCGAATGTATTAAACGCGGGGCAAGAGTAAAGGTAATTCGCCTGCTTATGATTCCTTGCAGTGAGATCTATGCGCGCATCAAGGTAACGCTCGCGTGTAAGCTCGATTCGTTTCTCTAAAGCGACGATCAGTGAATCGCTTTGAGAAAAAATATTGTGCCACTGACTGTCAATATTAAAGGTCTCTTGTCTTTCATAATCGTCAGAATCTTGTACATAGCCGCCGTTGGCATAATCTGACGCGATGTAATAGTCAACATAGGGACAAAATGTTGCTAAATCTGAGAACCCACCCTTGCTACAAGGACCGCCGAAGTCGATAAAGATAAGTTTCTTGCCGATAATATCGGTCCAAGTCCTAAGCATTTTCGCGCTGTCTTTAGGAGATATTAATCCCTGCCCTGTCGCGTCGCTAATTAATATATCTCCTCCCGGCCCCCCGTGCCCTTGATAGCTGAAAGCGTAGTCCGATTCAGGAAAGCGCGAGTAGATCAACTCCACAAACTTGATTATCTCGTTACTAACAGCGCGGCTAAGCGCCACTCGTTGCGGCCATATCTCCGATTCGAATTCACCCTCGATGTCGAGATCTAACGATGCTTTAAACATCAAGAAGCTCTCTCGGTAGTCTATTCGTTCTGTCTCGCTCAGATTATTAACAGCCCAAACAGGATCGTAGTCGTTGGTAAACTCGTAGAAGTGAATCGCAGAGATATCTTCGTAGAACGCAAACTCGAAGTATTTCGCATATTCCGACTCTTTTTCTTTGACCGCATAATCCCAGGTCTGAAAATTATAAAAACTCGCGCCATCAGATGGGCTGATCTGAACGCCCCTAACCATAATGACATGATTTTCTAGCGCATTGGCGAGGCCAGACGCAGCGAATAAAAAACAAACGAGCAATCTGAGAAAGGTATGCATTTTTCTCCAAAATTTTGAATAAAAGCGTGCTGCTGAGCGATGGCAGTAATACAAAATCACCCCAAGGCTTGTCGCTTCCTTAAGACCGAACGGCTTCAAGTGAGCTCTTATTCCGGCAGTTCGCCGGGGGCCCATTTCTCTATCATTTCTTTAATATAATTGCTTGGTGCGCCACGAGACACCGCTAGGCTAACGGGTATAGCCTCAATATCAGTGTAAGGCGCGGGTCTCAAACCCACGGTGTCAACAAGCAACTCTACCGCGAATAAGTCATACTTTTTTGGCAGCAAGGTTGTTTTTTCGGTCTGACTTGCGATCCCGCCATAAGCTATCTGGCCCACTAGCTCACCATCTAGATTGACCACAGCACTTCCGCTCGCCCCTTTCTGAGCGGGAAGATTATAGGCTTGGGAGGTGCGATCAAAATAGTCAGCGCCAACGAAAGAACCAACACCTGTGACCCATGGACCAGTCCTTGTCATCACGGATGGGTGCCCCACCGTTATCAGCGGCTGCCACGGCTCTAGTAACGCAGAATCCGCGATCTCTAGCGGCTGAACACTTAACATCGGCTGCGCTGTTCGAAGCAGAGCGACATCTCCCCGATGGAAATCGACCTGGATTGCTCCATTCGCGGCGTCTGGATATTTCTCCTTATACAGCGCGTTCAACTCTGTCTCACCGTCTAGCGAAGTTTTGCCAATTAATTCAGCTTCAACGTCCTGCCCGTAGAAAGTGCGGAAAGTAGTCTTCGCACCTACCATAAGTTCTGTTACGCAGTGATCATTGGTTACGATCAGTGTTTCGGTGACTGCGAATCCTGTGCAGATACAGGGTATGTCAAAGTTTGAACTTAGTTTGTTCTCGCTGCATGCAACGCACCCTGTCTCGCGCGTAAAAGCAACGGTCGCCTGTTTAGCTATGTCTATTGCAGAAGAATCGAGCTTGTCGACAGGAAAACCCGACACAGTAAATTTGTCGCTCGGGATACGTATCTCAAACCTTTGGATGGCCCCAAGAGCCACGGCAGGTCTTTGAATAGGTTCCACGCTGGGCATTGATGGATTTTCTGGAAGCGCGGGTTCGATTTCTCCTAGTGCATCGATAATCGCCGATGTAATCGGGATTCCCACGGTTACCTCAGAGCTATCTGCATAGTACCGCGAGAGGGGGCCAAGTGAATTTTTCGTAGTGCTTGTTTTATTTTCTGCGCAAAATACTCCATCGCGGTCATTTGTTCGCGACTCGACTATTGAGACAACAGAACCTGCCTCATTCACGATGGGGCCACCATTACTGCCAATATCGCTATAGTGGTTTAAATAGAGACGAGAACTGGTCGCGTTAATCGCACAGTTAGACGCATTGCCCAGTGAGACAAACCATCCACCCTCGTGCCTTGCTAACTCGGGACTGTGTACAGTCGCCGTTTGTCCTAAATTCGAAAAACTCGTCGGTTCCAAAGAGAGCCAATGTTGATTACTCAAGCCCGCTTTCCAGGGCGTCCATGAACTAAAAGCTTGCTTACGATTGCTTGTCACAGAAACAAGACGAATAGCCCCTAGACCACTCGCTTCATCACGCCACACTACTTCACCAAGAGCCCAGCGGCCATCGAAGAGTTGCACTACCGGGCCAGCCCCGCTCTCTAAAGGGTTCTGACCACCCCCCCCGAAAATCTGTTCACCAAATTTCGCACACGCATTCAGACCCCAAAATTCTGGTGGGACGCTAATGCCGCCGTTAGCATCTAAAGTTCCTGCCTCAGCATGATATTCCATATCCCGAAGTGCATTTAGCGACGTAAGTACGATTGAATCGCTTACGAAAAATCCAGACTCTGGCATTGTTAGGTGATAAATGGGCTCACTAATCTGACTGGCATTCGATTGATCCATACACCAATCACCGTAAACAACGACAGTACTCAACGCAGCGTTATGGCCCACTTTTTGTATCTCTGATGACGCTGACTTCACGTTAGGAGCGACAATTTTAGCTACCTCCCCCGGATCCCACGAAACAACTCTGATGTCAGCGGATCCATCCTCACCGATGCTACCGTCGTTTAATCCGTCTAACTTGGTAAAAAATTCGAAACACCCGTCACCAGTGCACACCTGTCTTCGACTAACGCTAGGTGGTACCTCAGCCTCAACGAGCTGGACTATTCCGAAAATTAAATTCTCTGGATCCTCGAGTTTGAGCTCAACATAGTAGTTAGTTACCACGGAGCCACCTGACTTAATATTCACACTGGGAAGAGTTAACAATCCCGTTTGAGAATCGAATGTGCTTCCAACAGAAATAGTAGAGATACTTAGTTCAGCCGCTGTCAATCGAAAACTGGATTCGCCTGTAAGTGAAAAACTCACATCGTAAAGCCCTTGCCCCAACACATCTATAGCGAAGGCGTTGAGATTTTTGCTTTCAATGGTGAAGTGGTCTGAATCAGCCTGCTTTGCATTAATGCCAGCAGTTGCAAAAAGTGCTAATACCCAGCAGCCAATGACTATGACAGCATTCATCTTTCCGTTTCTGCGAAATGTCATACGGTTTCACCTAAAATTTTCAATACAAGGCACGATAAGTTCCCTCGTCTTCTTTAGGGCAAGAGAGCTGGAACACTTCTAGCATGATTACTAGATAAGCCGGCTAGTCAGACTACAAAATAACCGTCGGTGGAGGCTACCTGCAATATGGTATTGCTAACTCCGCCTAATCCGACTAGAGAGATAACCTCTGAATAAGTGACTTCACTGTAGTCAGGAAAGCTCTCTGCTATTTCATTCTGGAAAACAGGCGTGAAGTGATCGTTCCTTAGAAAAATCATCACTAAGTCTTTTACATCATCATAGTTATAATCTTGGCCCCCATACTCAATTGTATGGCTAATTACCTTTTCTCCGTTGATAATTCTTTCCTCGACTAGGTCAGAAACGGTAATGGCAGAATCAGAAACAACTCCCTCATCCACAATAATAGAAATCGTGTTCGTCTCTAACGTGTCCGCGATGTAACCGTGGGCGCCTTGGTCATTATCTTGGAATATATCCAGCAAAATCGCTTTATCAGGCCTCGAAACTATGGGCGCGATATATTTTGTGAATAACGCATGCCCCAACGGGTTTTTAGATAGCACTGATTCAGGAGTCAGCGCGTCGTCTGACCACTCAGGCGCAAGCGTTCCGTCATCCCAAAATTCATTGTATTCCCACATAGCAAAGGTGAGCAGGTACATGTACTCCTTGGTTATAACTGTTGACGTAAACTCTAAATCTCGATCTAAGCTCCCACCATATCCCTCCAACCCGTAAACGCCATTTTCAACTGCCTCATTCATCGCCTTATAAATTTCGCTAGATTGATTTCCCCCATTGAGCGCTTCTAGAGAACCGTCAATCGCGCCCCGAATCCCAAGCACCTGAATCGTGTGCAACACGTGCTCCAAGATCTCGCCAATATCGTTCTTACCCTCAGGCGGGTTGGGAGAGCTCACATTGCGATACCAAACCATGTCGTTAGACACATGGCTATCGTTGTGCTCATCCAAGCCTGGCCATGCCTCTGGATTTCGCAATGGGCTAAGATCATAGCTGTCTGAGCTGCCGTAAAGCGTTCTTTGAACAGTAGGCAGGCCAGCGTGGAAGGTGCCGCTTTCGCCCTTCAATATCTTGATGGCGCTCTCTTGCGCGCTGCTGTTTATGCCTTCGCCTGCTGGGTCGAGAAGTAGCTGTATTACTCTTGCCGTCTTGAATACCCATTCATCGGGTACAGCCTTATTACCACTTACTTCTGCGCCTGCGACGATTTTTATTCCGTACACCGTCAAAGACCTATCGTATAAAGTAGTACCAGGACTGTACGGTTGTAAATTGCCGCTGAGATAATCGGTCAAAAGGAGTTTCCTTCTTGTTGTCGAGTAATAAGGCAAACTACCAGCAACAAGGAGAGGTTTATAGTCCTATTTCGAAGCTCGCTGATTTTCGGTCAGAAAATCTTCCCAGTTTCGATGACACAAACAAGAGTTGGCTATGGGTGACGGTGAGCTTCACTCTCCGGGGCGCAATGCCCACGGCGTTGAATAGCCAGAATACATAGGAATTTTTATACATCTTGGAAAGGTAACTGTAACAGCAGGAACGTGGCGTCACAGCAAGAGGTCGTGATCGTTCATCTCACTTTGAAAGGAGCAAATCGCAGGATAGAATTAGTTTTTTGGCGTGTACTAAGGCGGGTATTTACTATTTATAATCTTAAAATACTGATTTACTTAAGAATACACTACCGCCCGCTGGTACCACTTGCAAGACCGAGCTTAGATCGCTATCTTCTTATTAAGATATCGATATGTAATGAATAAGTTACAGCGCTTACCAATCAGCCTCTAATCAAGTAAGTAGATAGCTAGACAGATTCCAACCCCTAGCGAAGGGTAATACGAATGGGTTTTGATGACGACGATGTGGACGATTACGCTGAAAGCGGAGGCAGTGGTGGTGACAGCAAGAAGCCGAAAACCTTCTTCGGCATGGAACTGAGCGATGGCATGGTCTATGGGATCGTGATTGTCCTGACCATCATATTCATTCGCCAAGTAGTCACGGTCCTGCAGGCACTCGGATAAATCTCCCTTCCCCCGGCATCGAAGTCTCTGCGGGGCTGCTATCTAATCTCTTCCAACGACAAGACAGCCACCCAGTTGTGCTTTCGCGTGCACGTGGTAAATTACGCGCCGATCCGCGATGTATCGTCATCGCTCTGCAAACTGACAAGGTAGGACGCAAATATGACTACGCATAAAATCGCGCTGTTGGATGGTGACGGCATCGGCCCCGAGATCATGGCTGAAGCATCCAAAGTTCTGGAACTTGTGGCAGAACGCAACGATATCGAGTTTCAATTGGAGAGCGGCGCCTTTGGTGCCAGCGCTTATTTTAGCCACGATCACGCTTTCCCTGATGAGACCAAAGCCCTCTGCGATAGCGCCGATGCAATCCTGAAAGGGCCAATCGGGCTGAGTCATGAAGAGTCCAAGAAAATTCCTGTGGATATGCAGCCGGAGCGCGGCGCGCTGCTGCCGCTGCGTCGACGCTATGACACTTTTGCGAACTTTAGGCCAGTTTACCTACCCAAGGAAATCGCCCACTTCTCCCCGCTCAAACCAGAGATAATCGGTGACGGCGTAGACTTCATTATCATTCGCGAACTGGTTGGCGGCTTGTACTTCGGCAAAAAAGAAACCGGAGTCAACGATGCCGGCCGGCGCTACGTTAATGAGAGCCTTGAATACGATGAGGACCAGATCGCGCGCATCGCTCGGGTGGCTTTTGAAACTGCCCAGAAGCGCAAGGGCGTGTTGCACAATATCCACAAGAGCAATGTGTTGAAATCAAGCGTGCTGTGGAATGAGGTCATGGAAGAAGTGGGGACGGATTTTCCTGACGTAGAAATCAAACACATTTTGGTAGATGCCGCGGCCACCTATTTATGCCTGAACCCGGGCCAGTTTGACGTCATGGTGATGGAAAATATGTTTGGCGACATCTTGAGCGACCAGGGTGGCGGAATTCTTGGCTCACTCGGCTTGATGCCCTCTGCCTGTATGGGACCAGAGAAAGCCTACTATGAGCCGTCACACGGTTCCGCTCCCGATATCGCGGGACAGAAGATTGCCAACCCCTACTCCATGATCGGCTCAGTAGCGATGATGCTGGAAATGAGTTTCGGTATGGATGCGGAAGCTCGCAATGTCTGGCAGGCTATGCAGTCTGTTTTTGGCCAAGGCTACTCTACGCCAGACCTGTCCAAGCCCGGAAGCGATGTCAGAATGATCAGCACTGATGGCTTCGGCGATTTGGTGGTGGCTGAGTTACGCAAACTCTAGCAAGCGCTAACCGCCAGTACCTGGAGTGAATGCTGGCCTACAGGCTATGCAGCTTAAGGTTTACCATCCTGAGAGTGGCTTTCACCGCTGCCATCACCTGATTTGCATCTACGCCACGAGTCTTGAAGTCACGTTCTCCTGACTGCCAGGTGATAATACACTCGGTCAAAGCGTCGGTTTGACCGCCGCGTGGAATATGAACCTCGTAATCCAGCAATTCCGGCATGGTGAAATCCATTTGCTTGAGAATGCCGGTAATCGCATCCATGAAGGCGTCGAAACCACCGTTGCCGGATCCGGTGCCCTGCTGTACTTCGCCTTCTATTTCCACTCTTACACTGGCGGTACTATCCACATTGAAGCCGGTGTTGATGTAGCAATTCAGCAGCGTGATGTGATGATATTCTTTGCTTTCCATCACGTCGGCGATGATAAATGGCAGGTCCTCCGCGGTAATTACCTGCTTGGAATCTCCCAATTTAACCACGCGTTCCAGTACCTTTGCTTTTTCTTCATCAGACAGCTGAATTCCCAATTCATCAAGATTGTTCTTGAGCGACGCTTTCCCGCTCATCTTACCCAGAGCATAGCTGTGCTTCCTCGCGAAGCGTTCCGGGCTAAGAGCACTTTTATAGAGGTCGCCCTTGAGATCACCATCCGCATGAATACCCGCAGTCTGGGTAAAAACATCAGCCCCAACGATTGGCGTGTTGGCCGCTATCCACTTACCAGAAAAATTCTCAACCATACGACTAACCATGGTGATATGGGTTTCATCCACTGAAAGCTGCATGCCCATCTTGTCTTTTAAAGCGACGGCGACTTCGGCCAGCGAAGCGTTACCGGCCCGCTCCCCAAGACAGTTAACAGTGCAGTGAATATTGTTGATACCAGTTGCCACTGCTGCCATAACGTTTGCTGTAGCGAGACCATAGTCATTGTGGGGGTGAAAATCGAATTCTTTTTCGGGAAATTTGGACAACATTTCCGTAAGCGCGACACTAACCTCCTCCGGTGACATCAGGCCCAGGGTATCAGGCAGCAAGTAATGACCAATATTGAGATGACTGGTACCGCTGACCAAACCGAGCACGTAATCCCTGCTGTCTTTGTAGCCGTTCGACCAGTCCTCAAGGTACATATTGACCATGAGTCCCGTCGCTTCGGCATACTCCACAGTACGAATTATATCCTCAACGTGAGTTTCCAAAGTCTTGCCGAGCTGCTCGCGGCAATGCTTCTCGCTGCCCTTGCACAACAAATTAATCACCCGGCCGCCAGCCTCTGCAATCCAGTCCACGCTGCGCTTATAATCGACGAAGCCAAGCACCTCGACGCGATCGGCCAGACCCTGCGTCTCAGCCCAGTCAATAATCTGTGACACCGCGTCCTTTTCTCCGTCTGAAACGCATGCTGATGCCACTTCTATGCGATCAACCTGCAGAGATTGCAGCAGCGCCCTGGCGATATTTACCTTCTCATTAACCGAGAAAGAAACGCCCTGGGTTTGCTCACCATCGCGTAGCGTCGTGTCCATCAGCCGAATGTGTCTTGGCTGGGCTATGTTATTCATTGACCTGTCCTGGCTGTGTTAGCGAGTGCACCTGGGCGATTTAAAGGGGGTTATAGGTAGAACATTGCCGCAGGCGCGTCGAATACTACCAAAATCTCACCCTGACGAGTATCCAGAAGGCTCGCAAAGCCGTTATTTATCCACAATATCAACAGTGTAGCGATAAATTGGACCTACTTCCTGATCGTTATATACTGCCCGCCTCCAGTCCGAGCGAGTGATTAAGGATACGCCTTGGTAATTCAATTCATCGCAGCTAGTGAAATTCGTCAATGCGAACAGCAGACGCTTGCTCAGCGCGCAGCGCAGAACCGGGCTAGCGCATCACCTTGACTACATCCGAACCAACTCAGCCAGACCATGAGTCGTCCGAAGGCCTGCCGGCAGCCGGGCTCTGGCGTCGCCTGGCAGCAATGCTTTACGACGGTTTCCTGGTAGTCGCCATATGGATGGTGTTGGGATATTTCATTCAGTTTGTGTTTGGTACCGAGACTAATCAGGTGGTAAATGGCCGCGTCGAGACTGACCCGATACAGGATACGGTGCTGTTTCTTATGATGATTGCCAGTAGTTTTTCTTTCTATGCCTGGTTCTGGACCCGCAGCGGCCAGACTCTGGGTATGATTGCCTGGCGTCTGCGCACTCAGCAGCCAAATGGAGAGTTGGTTACATTCGCACAGGCGGCCCGCAGATACCTGTTGGCTTGGCCGAGTTTCTTCCTGCTGGGGATGGGATATTTTTGGCTCTACCTTGATGGCAACGGCGATGCGCTGCACGACCGCTTTTCAAGCACCCGCGTGGTGCTGCTTCCACGTTCGCATCGACCATTCTAATTGCTAGCTGCGGGTGATTTCAGGCAACCTGCTCTTCACGTCTGCCCAGTAGCTCCAGCAACGCCGGCGGGACTGCGGTGAGCTGGTGCTTATCGAAGTCAAAAAATACCACGCCAATCTTAGCCTGACAGACGACTGTTTCCAACGCACTGTTTGTCACCTGCAGGGCGACATCGAAGCCATAGCGATTGAAGTCGTCGACACCGACATCGATAAGCAGACGGTCGCCTGTAAATGACTCCGAGCGATAGTCAATAGCAAGGTCAGTCACCACCATACCGTAACCGAAAACATTGGCTTCAGTGAAACCCAAACTGGCGAGGAACTGCAGCCGCGCCTCGTGCAGAATTTGCACCATGGCAACACTGTCGAGGTGCTTAGCATAGTTAACATCACTAATGCCGACCTTCCTTTCCATACTGAACAAAAATTGATCAGGACTGGTGACTTTTACGCGAGGCATGCCTTCTCCTTGCAGCAAGCAACTGCTTCTCGAAGTTGAGACAATATGTGTTCGAATTGGTTCATTTCTTAGGGCTCGATTCGGCGAAATCTAGACAAATATTTTCAACTCTAAAAGCGCCCTTCGCGTAATAATTAACGCATGTTGCTTAACTATTTGAATATCTTTAGGATTGTCTCAGCAATTTTTTCCCCATTTTCCCCGAGCGCTCAGGAGGCGCATGCAAGCGATGAGGTATTCGATTAAAGCAGGCGCTATCGACAAACTGCCGACTGAATGTCTGGTGGTTCCTGTCTGGAGCAAGAACATTCTGTCAGCCGAAGCCAAGCATCTTGACGGCGCGTCAGGCAAAGCCCTTTCTGCAGTTCTCAAGTCAGGCGATTTTAATGGCAAGCTCGGTGAAACAATCCTGCTGTACAAGCCCAAAGGAATTAGTGCCCAAAGGTTAATTCTGGTTGGTGCCGGCGATCGCAAGAAGCTGAACGCCCGTAACGCTGCCAAACTGGTCAAGGCCGCCGCCAGTGCCGTCAGCAAGACCCAGGCTAGCAACGCCCACTTCGCCCTGGCCTCCGCCGACATCACAGACAGGGAATACCCCTGGCTTACGGCACGCGTCGCGCAAGAGCTGGAGGATGTTTGCTACCGCTACGACGCAACCAAGAGCAAGAAAGGCAAAAAACCAGCAATAAAATCCGCCAGCGTCTCTCCTCCGGCTGGTGCACGCCGCAAGACTATTGATGAGTCTTTGCGAACTGGTCAGGCCATTGGTAAGGCGATTAATCGCGCCAAACACCTTGGCAACTTGCCTGGCAATGTCTGCACGCCGTCGTTTCTGGCGAACGAAGCCCAAGCCCTGGCAGCTAGAAACAAGTCTGTCACCACCCAAGTCCTCTCTGAAAAACAGATGGCACGTTTAGGCATGGGCTCCCTACTCTCTGTTTCCGCTGGCTCAGTTGAAGAAGCCAAGCTAGTAGTCATGCAGTACAAGGGGGCAGCTAGCAGTAGTCGACCCTATGCCCTGGTTGGCAAAGGCATCACGTTCGACACCGGCGGCATCAGCCTGAAGCCCGGTGGTGGCATGGACGAAATGAAGTTTGATATGTGTGGCGCCGCCAGTGTGATCGCCACCTTAGGCTGTGTCGCCGAACTCAAGCTGCCTATCAATGTGGTGGCTATTGTCGCTGCTGCCGAGAACATGCCTGGCAGCAAAGCAACCAAGCCCGGCGACATCGTCACCAGCATGTCGGGCAAGACTATCGAAATCCTCAATACTGACGCTGAGGGACGCCTGGTGCTTTGCGATGCCCTTACTTATGCCGAACGCTACAAGCCCCGCACCATCATCGACATCGCCACCCTGACCGGTGCAGCAGTCGCGACCTTTGGCTCCCAGGCCAATGCCCTGTTGAGCAATGATGACAAGCTGGCAGCGACCCTGCTGGAGTGCGGCGAGGAGTCCCTGGACCGCGCCTGGCAACTACCGCTTTGGGATGAATACCAAAGTCTGTTGAATAGCAATTTCGCTGACATCGCCAACATCGGTGGCCCGCGAGCTGGCACCATCACTGCGGCATGTTTCCTATCGCGCTTTACAGAAAAACAGAAATGGGCACACCTGGATATTGCTGGCAGCGCCTGGCATTCCGGTGCCCAGAAAGGCGCAACCGGGCGACCCGTGAGCCTGCTGATGCAGTATCTGCTGACCCAAAAGGCTTAGTATCAGGTCGTCGGACCTGGAGTTATCCTTACATAGACTCCATGTCCTGCGACCTTTATGAGAATCATATTTAGACACTCAGATAAGAGCGATGACCCAGGTAAGTTTTTACGCCTTGAGCAGCACAGACCAGAACAGTCGACAGCAATTTGCCTGCCGACTCGCTGAGAAAGCTGTACAGCTGGGCCACCGCGTATTCCTTCAAGTAGACTCGCCAGAGCAGGCCAGACAAATCGACGCCTTACTCTGGCAGTTTAAACCGGCCAGCTTCCTTCCCCACGCCATCGCCGAACCCGGTCAAGCTGCAGCGGAGCCCCTGATGATCGGTACCAAATCAGACCAGGAGGCATTTGAAGATATCTTTATTAATCTCTCAGCCACACCCTGTCAGAATCTGGACCGATACCAACGAGTCAATGAAGTAATGAGCGCTGATCCCGAGGAGCTGGAGCTCGGGCGCCAGAGCTACCGATATTATCAGCAGCAAGGATTCAAACCCGAAACCCACAAACTTTGACTCGAAGATGCCGCACTGCCGCAAACTCAGGGGGCTTGATGTATACTTGCGCCTCTCTCCGTAACTCGCTTAACTCATTCAACTCACAGAACAATCATTGATGGAAAAGACTTTTCAACCGCAGCAAATCGAAGACCGCTGGTACAAACTCTGGGAACAACGGGGCTATTTCTCACCCCAGGGTGATGGAGCCCCCTACTGCATTGTCATTCCGCCACCCAATGTGACGGGCCGCCTGCATATGGGGCATGGATTTCAGCATGCCATCATGGATGCTCTGATAAGGTTTCACCGCATGCAGGGGCGCCAGGCCCTATGGCAGGTAGGCACAGACCATGCGGGTATCGCCACCCAGATGGTGGTGGAAAGACAGCTTGCCGCGGCCGGAACCAACCGCCATGAAGTGGGTCGGAAATCCTTCGTGGACCAGGTATGGGACTGGAAAGAAGAGTCTGGCGGAATCATCACGCAACAGCTCCGTCGCATGGGCTCCTCCCTGGATTGGTCCCGTGAACGCTTCACCATGGATGAACAGCTTTCCGCTGTGGTGGAGAAAGTGTTTGTCGACCTCTATAAAGAGGGACTGATCTATCGGGGTAATCGGCTGGTGAACTGGGATCCTCAGCTGCACACCGCCATCTCAGATCTTGAAGTGATCTCGGAAGAGGAAGATGGGCAGCTCTGGCACTTCAACTACCCCATCGCCGATTCCGATCAACACCTCACCATCGCAACTACGCGACCAGAGACCATGCTAGGGGATGCCGCAGTGGCTGTGCACCCCGAAGACGAGCGCTACACCCACCTGGTCGGCAAATTCGTTGACCTGCCGCTTTGCAATCGACGAATTCCAATTATTGCGGATGACTATGTCGACCCCGAATTTGGCACGGGTTGCGTCAAAATAACGCCTGCCCATGACTTCAATGATTATGAGATGGGAAAGCGCAATAATCTGGAAGTCATCAATATCCT
>Ga0222719_10001948_pt1 | contig 19390 bp, 15 predicted proteins | sample C33_34DmetaG_FD_165039 | JGI IMG/M metagenome (GOLD analysis project Ga0222719, IMG submission 165039) | Estuarine water microbial communities from San Francisco Bay, California, United States - C33_34D | ecosystem: Environmental > Aquatic > Marine > Unclassified | place: USA: California... | reverse complement strand
GCTGGTATTAAAACAGATACTATTATAAAATATCAAATTTCTGGTAAAACCGTAGAAACCTTTAATAGAGTTATCGGTGTTTCCACTGATGGTCTCAAGATGACTCTTGAGGCAGTAGAAAATGTTTCTGGTGTATGTGATGGATCACTTCCTAGTGGAACCACAATTAACACCACATTCTCTATCGGTGCATCATCAATCAAGAATAGTGATAAGGCACACTTATATGCTAGTTTGAATTCTAAAAATATTTCTAATGTTTCTTTCTCTGGTTCTAATCTTCTTGTAGAAAGACAAGCATCTGGAAAATCAACCGATAATAATGGTGTATTGTCGATTGATAGAACAGACGTTGGCATCACAAGTTCTTTCTTTGAACCATATGCAGTTGATAGATATTCAATTTTCTATGAAGATGGAACTTCTGCAAATTTGACTTCGGACCAAGTAGTTGTTTCTGGAAATTCCCTCGATGTAACATTCAGTGGTTTGATTCCAAATCAGAGTAACGTTTTTGTTAATGCAACGGTTAAAAAGAACTCGATACAGAATAAATTAAAAAATTATATTAGAAGTCAGCAATTAGAAATTTCTAATAGTGCTTCACAATCTACGGCAGACCTTTATGGAATGACGCAAAATGATTATTATGGTTTGCGTGTAGAAGATAAGGAAATATCACTTAATGTTCCAGATGTAAACAAGGTTATTGCAGTATATGAATCTCTAGATAATGGAAGTGTTATTCTAGATAGTCTAACATTTGCATCTGGTCTGAATCTAAACACTGCTTCTATTGTTGGTGAAAAAATTATCGGGGAGGGTAATGGTGCTGTTGCTCAGGTAGTTAATAGAGTATCATCAACAAAAGTTGAATTTGTTTATCTCAACTCAAATAGATTTTCACCAAATGAATCAGTAGTTTTCCAAGAATCTAATATTAGATCTTCAATTTTATCTGTTGGAAAAGGAAATTACACTGATAAAACACAAGATTATAAGTTGGACAAAGGTCAAAGAGAACAATATTATGACTATTCGAGAATTGTTAGAAGATCTGATTCATATATTCCATCTAGAAGATTATTAGTTGTATACGATTACTACACAGTTCCATCAGCAGATAGTGGTGATGTATTCAGTGTTAATAGTTATGGAGAAGAAAGATACACATCCGATATTCCTCTCCTCAAGAATAATACAAGAGCAACAGATGTTTTAGACTTTAGACCTAGAGTCGCACCATTTAATTCAACTACATCCTCTCCATTTTCATTTGGAAGTAGAGATTTTAGTTCTGCTGGTTCAAATCCAACATTGGTTGTTTCACCAAATGAAAGTTCTATTGTAGGATATTCATATTATCTTCCTAGAATTGATAAAATCGTTTTAAATAAAAACGGTAATATTTCTGTTGTAAAAGGTGTTGCCTCACAAAATCCTGTTGAACCAGGAACAGTGGATAATTCTATGGACTTGGCAACACTAGAACTTCCAGCATACTTGTATAATCCAGATGATGTCAAGGTTAGACTTGTCAACAATAAGAGATATACGATGCAAGATCTTCGTAATATCGAAGATAGACTTGAAACCGTAGAAGAACTAACATCACTAACTCTCCTCGAACTTGATACCAAAACTTTACAGGTTCAAGATACCGATGGACTGAGCAGATTCAAATCAGGATTTTTTGTAGATAATTTTAAAGGAACTGGATTTATTGATACTGAAAATCCAGATGCAAATTCTACGGTTGATATTTCCAGTACTGAGTTAAGATCTGATTTAGCATTCTACTCATTAAAGTCACAAATTTCTCCATCATCAAATCAAGATATTAATACTCTTGATTTCTCTTCAGACTTTACTCTTTTAGATCCAAATATCAAAAAGACTGGAGATTTGGTAACTCTAAACTATTCCTCCGTTGAGTGGGGTGATATTAAACAGACATTTGCAACTAAGAGTCAAAAAATCAATCCATTCGGAGTCGAAAATTATAATGGTAACATAAAGTTAACACCATCTTCTGACACATGGGTAAGAACATTAAATGTTCAATCTGGTGGAATTGTAAGGTCTCAAAGCAATTGGGAAAACACATATATTTCAAATCTAATCACTAGTTCTGAAATCAATAATAAATTAAGATCAAGAAATATTCAATTTGAAGCAAGTGGATTAAAACCATCAACCAATCACTACTCATTCTTTGGTGGTAGTTCAAATATTGATGTAATTCCAAAACTTTTACAAGTAACGATGAGTAGTGGTGCATTCCAGGCAGGAGAGACTGTTTATGGATATCAAGATGGTGTGAAAGTTGCGGCATTTAGACTAGCAAATGCAAATCATAAGTATGGTCCTTATCTGAGTCCCACAAAAACTTATGATAAGAATCCATATTCACCTTCACTAGATATTGCTACAACATATTCCTCTTCTGCAGCATTAATAAACATTGATACTTTCTCCTTGGCAGATGACTCTGAGGGAAGATTTTATGGATATGTTGTTAGTGATATGACTTTGGTTGGAGAAACTAGTTCTGCTCAGGCAACAGTTTCAAAACAATCACTTACATCAGATACGGTTGGAGATTTGATTGGTTGCTTATTCATTAGAAATCCTCTTGCTTCACCAGCGCCTTCTACAACCTTCAAAAAAGGAACTAAGTCATTTAAATTGACAACTAGTTCTTCAAATTCTTCGGGAACATCAATTAATTTCTCTCAAACATCATTCTATAGTCTGGGAGTTGTTAATCCAGAAGTTTATACTGAAAATGTTTCAATCAGAAGAACCCCAACTGCTCTTCCTTTAAATGCACTAAGAAGAGATCCATTGAGTCAAACATTTAGAAGTGATAATGTTGGTGGATTCTTGACAAAAATTGATTTATTCTTTAAATCAAAAGATACTAGTGAAAAGGTATTTGTTGAGATTAGAGAAACTGATATTGGAGGAACACCAAAAGATAAATTAACTCAAAATTTTGCAAGAGTTGGTTTACTACCTTCAGATGTTAAAACTTCTACTGACGGATCAGTTGCAACTCAAGTAACATTACCTTCACCACTATATTTACAACCAAACAAGCAATATGCATTAACTTTAATCTGCCCATCTTCAGATGACTACGAAGTTTGGGTTGGTGAAACGAATAAAGCAACTGTAGGTACACAGTCCTATCCAAATGCGGATCAGGTAATTTATTCAAATCAGTATACTGGTGGTAATTTGTTTAAACCACAAAATGGTTCTGTTTGGTCACCTACTATTTCTGAGGATCTGAAGTTCAAACTCTATAAGGCAGAGTTTATTTCTACTTCTGGTGTGGCATATTTCAACAATCCATCTATTTCGATTGGAAGTACATATGCATCAGCTGATGTAAATCTACCAAAACTAACTAATAATCCAATAAAGACACTACCAAGAAAATTAACGGTAGGTATGTCAACTAGTTATGCACTTAATAGTATATTGACAACGGGTGTAAAAGTTGCAGAAGGTTCAAATACTGGTTATATTGAAGCAACTGGTGGAAATATTAATACAGTTGGTATCAGTACCGTTGGTGTTGGTTATTCAAATGGTTCGTTCACGGCAGTTCCACTTTACACAATTAATGGTAATGGTTCTGGTGCAACTGCAGATATCACAGTTTCTGGAAATACAGTAACTAACGTTTCTCTTGCATCAACCGGTAATGGATATAAGGTTGGTGACTTGCTTGGTATTACAACCAGTTCCGTTGGTGGTGCTGGAAGAAATGCATTGATTTCTGTTACATCGGTTCCAAATATTGATACTCTATATTTGACAAATGTTAGTGGTGAAGCATTTGGACAAAACCAAACACTATCGTATTATAGTGGAAACACTTTGGTTTCAATGTCTGGAACCACTGTCAGGGGAACATCTTCTGTTCCTAATGATCTTTATAATGGAAATGTATTTGAAGTAAGTCATTACAATCACGGTATGCATTCCAATAGCAATATCGTGAATGTTAGTGGAATTTTACCAGATACCCAATCAACTACATTAACAGCATCAGTCACATCAACAAATACAACAATATCTGTTGGAAGTACTTCAGACTTTTCAACCTTTGAAGGAACTGCAGTTTCTGGTTCAAACCCAGGATATGTACTAATAAATGATGAGATTATTTCATATAATGCAGTTAATGTTGGTTCGGTTACCATTGTTGCTCGCGGAGAAAATGAATCGACGGTTCGTAATCATGCGGTCGGTGACATTGTTAGAAAATATGAGTTGAATGGTGTTTCACTAACAAGAATTAATAATTCTCATACAATGCCAACTAATCAAACTTTAGTTGCATCTAGAGAAATTGATACATATCATCTCGAATTTGATAGACCAGCGGGCAAAAATTCTGGTGCGGATTTATTAAGTTTCAATAATGAAGGTTCTTTCGGTGGTTCAAATGGAAGAGCAACACAGAATATTCAGTTCAATGAAGTAATCCCATACTTCAATGTACTAAATCCAGAAAATACAAGTGTTTCTGCAACATTAAGAACAGTTTCTGGAACAAGTTCTGGTGGTACTGAAGAATCTTTCTTAGACCAAGGATATGAATCTGTTGCACTTAACAAAGTTAATACATTATCATCACCAAGAATTGTTTGCTCAAGAGTTAATGAAGTCAATAGACTAACATCTTTACCAAAGAGCAAGTCATTGACACTAGGTGTAAGGATGGAGTCATCGAACAAAAATCTTTCACCAGTTATTGATTTAACTGAGGCAGCAACATTTGTATTTGCTAGAAATAGACTTAACAATCCAATTGAAAACTATGTAACCGATTCTAGATCAAATCAAATTTCAAATGATCCACATTCTTCCGTTTACATTTCAAATACAGTTAATTTACAAAAACCAGCAACTTCATTGAAAGTTGTTCTTACATCTTATAGAAATTCTTCAAGTGATTTTAGAGTTCTTTATAAACTGGTTAGACCAGATTCTAGTGAGGTTGAACAATCCTATGAACTATTCCCTGGTTACAGTAATCTAAAGGATATTGATGGTGATGGTATTGGAGATACCGTGATTGATACTTCCTTAAATAATGGTCTACCAGATGTTTACGTAAAAGCAAGTGAAGACAATGAATTCATCGAGTATCAATTTACTGCCGATGAGTTACCAGAATTTTCTGGATTTGCAATCAAAATCGTAATGAGTGGAACAAATGAAGCATACACTACAAAATTCCGTGATATGAGGGCAATTGCACTAGCATGATACCAATTGAAGGACATAGTAATCTTTTCCGTGACGAAAAAACAGGGGCAATAGTCAATTGTGATACTTACGAATATAATCAGTATATTAGAATGAAAAAAGAACGTCAAAAACAAAAAGATGAAATTAGTGAATTAAAAAAAGACGTTCAAGTGATAAAAAACCTACTCATGGAGTTAATCAATGATAAATCCTGAAGAAATTTCTTTGGAATCTATGAACAAACTATTCGAATATGAAAAACAATCTAGAATGGTTGATGATTGTAATGACATTAACGAATTGAAAGCAATGCTTAAAGTATCATTAAAACTTTTTCTAAAGCAACAAGAAGTTGTGTCCAAACTCGGATTAGAAGGAGTATAAATATATTTTAGATCCTGAAAATTACCAAATCGGTATGTTCTTATGCCAGATATAAAAGTAAGAGTAGGTCAACAAAACGCAATCAAGGTTGTTTCTTCAATTGTTGGGGATACTGCCGGAACTCTTTCTGGTTTAAGTGACGTCAATGCTGGAACACTATCAAACGGCATGGTTCTTGTTTACAATGCCACAACTAATAAGTGGGATGCGACTTTAGAATTAACACCAGGAGCTACACAGAATTTAGATATTAATGGAGGTTCATTCTAATGGCAAGTATCATTAGAGTTAAAAGATCTACTGGTACTACCGCACCAGCAACTCTAAATTATGGTGAACTTGGATTAACAATTGGCGTTGGAACACATGGTAATAGAGGTGGAAGGCTTTATGCGGGTGACAACTCGCAAAATCCCCAGTTAATTGGTGGTAGATATTACACAGATCTTCTAAGTATTGCACCAGGTTTAGTTGCTGGGCAAGATAATCCAACAACACCAGCAAATGGTTTTGTTCCAGTTCTTTTAACGGAGAATGGAGGAAACCCTGGTGGTTTGGGTGCCATTTCACGTCTACCTAGAGTAGATCAATGGTCAGTAGATAATATAACAATAGATGGAAATACAATTTCATCCAATGATACTGATGGAGATATTGAATTAAGAACTAATGGTGCTGGTGAAGTTGTAATTCCAGACGATCAGTTTCTAACTTTCGGTGATAGCAAAGATGCTAAAATCGAATATGATGAAAATGGATCTGATTCCGTTCAAGTAACAGGTGCTCCTTGGGTTTGGAATACAAGTCAAACATACAATCTACCTGCTGGCAGTCAGTTTGTAATTGATAACGTTGGTATTTCATCTAACGTTATTTCAACAAGACCTGGTGGGGGCAATGTTCTTTACATTGACCCATATCCCGATGGTTTCAGTAATGAAGGAACTGTTATTGTTAAGGGTGATCTTCAAGTTGATGGAACAACAACTACTGTTAATTCATCGACCGTTAGTGCTAACGAAGCAATTTTAAATCTTGGTGATGTAACAAGTGTTAGGACGGTAATGGAAACCGTCGTTTCTGGTGTAAGCACTATTAGATTAGACTCCGTTGTTGGTATCAATACTGGTGATGTTATAAGTGGTGATGCTGGTCTGAATATAGGTGCCGCAAACACTGTTACCTCATATGATTCGGTTAATAAAGTTATTACACTAACCGATCCAACGATTGCTGGAATTTCAACCACAACAGAATTAACAGTAACTCACGCATTTGATACCAATACTGACCGTGGTATTTCTTTCGAATACAATACAAGTAGTGGAACCAGTAATAATAAGACTGGATTCTTTGGTATGGATGATAGTTCCATTGCCACTTCTGGTGTTTTTGAATCACATGCTAATGATAGTAGAAGATTAACCTATATTCCCGATGCAACTATTTCAAATAGTGTTGTTTCAGGAACAAAAGGTTTCTTAGATATTAAAGGTATCTATTATCAGTCTGGTGATTTCTCAACACATGGTGTTACTTATTTTGATAGCACTGGTCTTCAGAGGTCAACAACCGCACCATCTGCGGCAACATTTACTTCTACTCAACTTTTGACTGCCGTAACCGAGGTAGTTTTAACATTGAGTGGAAATGCAAGTTTAGCTGCTGGATCACAAATTACTCAACAAAATAACAGTGCGGCATATGGTATGGTGAAAACCACTACCAGTGCTTCAAATACAGTGACTTTGATCGGTGTTCAGGGAACATTTGATACCACAAATGATATTGTTTCTGAAGGAACAAGTGTATCTGTAAATCCAACTATCGTTTCTACTACATATAGTGACAGACCAGTTTGGACTACAACTATTGACGGGGGAACATTCTAAAAATGGTGAATAGTGAAGTAGATATTAATGTTTTGGTGACTCTATATAATCAAAAAATAGCAGCACTAACTAATCAGAATGTTTTACTGGAGGCAAAAATCCAAACACTAAAAAAGGATTTTGAAGAGGAGAAAAATAATCTTCTGGCACAACTTTTAGAATTCAAAAAAGGAAAACCAGTAAGTAACTCCAAAACAAAGTCTCCAGTAAAAGATGATGATTTTCAGAACTCAGAGGTTGAAGAGTAATGGCAAAACCATCAACGCGTCAAGGATTAATCGATTACTGCCTAAGGCGTTTGGGTGCCCCTGTCTTAGAAATCAACGTTGATGATGATCAAATTGATGATTTAGTTGATGATGCCATTCAGTATTTTAATGAGCGTCATTTTGATGGTGTTGAAAGAATGTTCTTGAAGTACGAACTTCAACAAGAAGACATTGATAGAGGAAAAGCAGGTGGAACCAATGGTGTTGGTATTGTAACTACAACTGCAAATGCAACCATTGTTGGTTCAGCAACAACATTCAGTTTTTATGAGACATCAAATTATATTCAAGTTCCAGATTCGGTAATTGGAATTGAAAGAGTTTTTAAGTTTGATACCAGCAGCATTTCTGGTGGGATGTTCAGTATCAAATATCAGTTATTTTTGAATGACCTATATTATTTTAACTCGGTTGAATTATTGCAATATGCAATGACAAAGAGTTACTTGGAAGATATTGATCACTTATTAACCACAGACAAACAAATAAGGTTTAATAAACGTCAAGATAGAATGTATCTCGACATCGATTGGAATGCACAAAATGCAGGCAATTTCTTAGTTATTGATTGTTACAGAGCACTCGATCCAGCATCATTTACTCAAGTTTATAATGATAGTTTTGTTAAAAAATATCTGACTGCTCTAATTAAACGTCAATGGGGTCAAAACTTACTGAAGTTTAGGGGAGTTAAATTACCTGGTGGCATCGAATTAAATGGTAGAGAGATTTATGATGATGCCGAAAGAGAATTAGAACAACTCAAGCAAACCATGATGCTTGAGCATGAGTTACCACCTCTCGATCTTATTGGATAATGGCACTAAATCCGTTCTTTCTTCAAGGCACCCAATCTGAACAGAGATTGGTTCAGGACATAATAAATGAGCACCTGAGATTTCATGGTGTTGATGTCACATATATTCCAAGAAAAGTTTTAAATCAGGATACTATCCTGAATGAGATTGAGTTATCAAAATTTGATGATAACTATGTAATTGAAGCATATATCAATACATTTGAGGGATATAGTGGTGCTGGTGATATTTTAACAAAGTTTGGTATGTCTTTAAGAGACGAACTAACGGTTACAATATCAAAAGAAAGATTTGAAGATTTTATATCACCATTTTTGGATGCTAGTGATAATTCTGAAATTGCATTGGCAACTCGTCCAAGAGAAGGTGATTTAATTTATTTTCCATTAGGTCAAAGATTATTTGAAGTTAAATTCGTAGAACATGAAGATCCTTTCTATCAACTAGGAAAAAATTACGTATATCAATTAAAATGTGAACTCTTCGAATATGAAGATGAAGTTGTTGATACTACGATTGATGAAATTGATACACAAATTCAGGATGAGGGTTATATAACAACTTTACAATTGATTGGTATTGGTGCAACAGCAACCGCATCATCTCTTATTAATACTGGATATATTAGAGAAATATTTTTAAACAATGATGGTAGTGGATATACATCCACACCAGTTGTGACTTTTGATGCTGCACCAGTTTCTGGAACAACTGCCACGGCAGTTGCCATAACGACATCTAAAGGTGGTATTACATCACTAAAAGAAATTTTATTGACGAATACTGGTGCTGGGTATACCACAGTTCCTTCAATATACATCACAGGTGGTGGAGGAACAGGTGCTGCGGCAACTTGCTCTATTGAAACTACACAAAAAGGACTCGTATCAATTACTGTTGATGATGGTGGTTCTGGATATTCATCTGTTCCTGTTGTAACTATTAGTTCTCCCTCTGCTGGTGCCGCTGCAACATCAACAATTGGTCTTGGTGGAACGGTAACGCAATTAACCATAACTAACCCCGGAGCGGCGTATTCTACGGCACCTACAGTTACAATAGCAAGTCCTTCTGGTGTCGGAAATACAGCAACAGCAACGGCAACCGTGGGCGTTGGTGGAACCATCAGTGCATTGACGATTACAAATCCTGGTAGTGGATATGCTACCCCTCCAGTTGTAACAATATCCAATGATGATGCATTTAAAGATCCATCACTTGCAACAGCTGTTGCCAGAGCAGAAATTTCTAGTGGCAATATTGTCACTGCAATTAGAATTATCAATCCTGGAATTGGTTATGTTACTGCACCAACAATAACAATTGCAGATCCACCACTTATTTCTGGTATTGGTACATATCAGTTTAATGAGATAGTCACTGGAGATAGATCAGGAACAACAGCACGAGTGAAAGAATGGGATAAAGACACGAGTATTCTCAAAATCTCTTATGTTGATGGAACATTCACTAACGGTGAACTTATTGTTGGTACGGCATCTTCAGCAAGATATGCAGTTGATTTCCATACCAATGATGATACATATGATAAATATACTGATAATGACGAGATTGAAACTGCGGCAGATCTCATACTTGATTTTACAGAATCCAATCCATTTGGTAATTATTAATGTTAGGAACTTATTTTTATCACGAAATAATTAGAAAAACAGTCGTTTCTTTTGGAACACTGTTTAATCAAATTTATGTAAAGCACGATAACGCTAGTGGAGGAGTTGAAAGTGAAATTAAAGTCCCTCTAGCATATGGTCCTTCCCAAAAGTTTTTAGCAAGACTTGAACAGCAACCTGAATTAAATAGAGCTGTTCAAATTAATTTGCCTAGAATGTCATTTGAGATGAATAGTATCTCATATGACCCATCAAGAAAAGTTTCTGTAACTCAAACTTTTAAAGCAGTAGACGAAAATAATAGAGTTAAAAAAGTTTATATGCCAGTCCCATATAATTTGGGATTTGAATTAAATATTCTAACAAAATTAAATGATGATGCACTACAAATTTTAGAACAAATTCTTCCATATTTTCAACCATCATTCAATATTACAGTTGAACTAATTGATTCGATTGGTGAAAAGAGAGATATTCCAGTGGTTTTAGAAAGTATAAATTTTCAAGATGATTATGAAGGTGATTTTTCAACACGTAGAGCACTGATTTATACTCTACAGTTTACTGCCAAAACTTATCTGTTTGGTCCTATTGCAGATAGCACAGATGGAATCATTCGTAAGGTTCAAGTTGATTACTATACGGATACTAATAGATTAACGGCACAAAGACAGGTAAGATATACAGCAACTCCACAAGCAAGAAAAGATTATGATAATGATACTGGTGCAATATTGACGGAAGCAGTTGATACTACAGAAACTGTAATTAATCTAAATGATACTTCTGGATTGGTAACAGGAAGTAGAGTCATTATTGATAATGAAATAATGAAGGTAACCTCATTAACTAGCACATCAATGTCTGTTATGAGGGGATATAATGAAACAATTGCAAGTGAGCATTTAAATGGAGCAAAACTTAATGTTCTCAGTACTGCTGATGATGCTCTAATTATTCCAGGAGATGATTTTGGATTCAATGAATCTTTAGATTTCTTCGAAAGCGGTGCTGACTTTAGTCCAACAAGAAAAGTTGATATTTAATCCATGTCTGATAAATTTGATAGCATAGACGATGCACTCAACACAACGTGTGAAATCGTAGAAACAGAAGGGAAACCAGCAGAATTAAAAGTTCCCAATAAAACATCCCAGGATCTCACAAAAGATTATGAATATACTCGTGCAAATTTATATTCATTGATTGAAAAAGGTCAAGAAGCAATTAATGGAATTATGGAACTTGCCGGTGAGGGTGGTAGTCCAAGAGCATATGAAGTTGCTGGTCAACTTATTAAAAGTGTTGCAGACACTACTGATAAGTTAGTTGACTTACAGAAAAAAGTAAAAGATTTGGAAGAAGATTCGGGAACAAAAACAACAAACAATGTCACAAATAATGCTTTGTTTGTTGGTTCAACGGCAGAACTTTCAAAACTACTCAAACAAGGTTTTCTAAATAATAAAGAAGAATCTTAAATTCTAATGGGTTGGTCCGACAAATATAAAAAGTCAATTGACTGCAATAACCCAAAAGGATTTTCTCAGCGTGCCCATTGTCAGGGAAAAAAGAAAAAAATGAATGAGGAAAATAAAAAAGATCACGAGTATTCCATGGCTCGTTCTGAATTGAAGACTATTAAAAACGCTGTTTCTCGTCTTCAAAAAAAGATGGGTAAAAGGGGTGAAGGAGAACTTAAGGCATGGGTACAGTCAAAGATTACTAAGGCAGCAGATTATATTGACACTGCGGCAGATTATGTGACTAATGAAGAAACCATCACAGAAAAAAGAGATGGTAAATCCGCAAAGGATCCTGGTTACTCACTTCGTGACTGGTTTAAAGGTGGTGGATGGGTTCAGGCAGGTGGCAAGTATGATGGTAAACCTTGTGCTAAGCAACCAGGTCAAAAGACCAAACCTTTCTGTCGTGATGCTGATGACCGTGCATCAATGAGTGAGGATGAAAGAGAAAGAAGAGCGAAGAAGAAGCGTAGAGAAGATCCAAATCCAGAAAGAAAGGGTAAAGCAAAGATCGTCACTTCAGAGCAAGTAAGAACTGGTCCTGGAACTCCTTACAAAAATCCTGATGATGCACTTAGAAAAATTTTAGGACCAGGAGAAAAAATTGTGCCGTCAAAACCCGTTAAACTAGCAAATTCACATGAACCACAGGGTGAAGTAATTGGTGAAGAAGGTAAGAAAGATGCTTGCTACAAGAAAGTAAAGTCACGTTACTCCGTCTGGCCAAGTGCATATGCATCTGGTGCTCTAGTTAAGTGCCGTAAAGTTGGTGCTGCTAATTGGGGCAATAAAACAAAAAATGAAAATTATAATTACTCCAATTGGAGAGATGAATTCAAAGCATTAGAAATTGAATCAATTGACATTATCAAACCAGAACCACTTCAGGCAACTGATGGTATTGGAAGCAGAATGCTTGAAGAAGGTAAAGGTAAGAAGTGTTGGAAGGGTTATAAAAAAGCAGGAACTCAAGAACTATTTGGAAAAACTTATAACCGTTGTGTAAAAGAAGGAAATAAATCTTTCGATCAGTTTATGGAAGACTGGCAGAAGGTTAATAAGTCGGACAAAACTGATGGAATGAGTTCTGCAGCAGTTAAGGCATATCGCCGTGAGAACCCAGGTTCCAAACTTAAGACTGCTGTAACTGGAGACCCAAAACCAGGCAGTAAGGATGCCAAACGTAGAAAGTCCTTCTGCTCCCGCTCTAAAGGGCAGCAAGACATGCACAACATCGATTGCTCCAAAACCCCCGATAAAGCAATTTGTAAAGCCCGCCGTCGCTGGAAATGCTAATGGAAAGTATTAACGTATCAGGAGATTTCAACGGAAATCTCTATATTGGTGGTTCTGAACCACAACAACCACAAAAAGTTGGCGAAAGTTATACTGCTGATATAATGTGGAGAGGAAATTTGTATCGTATGGATCTTACCAGCGACAATCTTCCAACGAGAGAATCTCTTGGGGAAGAAATTCAAGGTGAGTACCCTGGAGCAGTTGTTCATAACATCTATCCAGCAAACGTTAGTAATAACAATACTTTAAGAATTACGGGAATAAAGAGGTATCAACCAGAAAGATTAACTTGGGGTGAATAATGGCTCAGTGGAATAAAACTAATCAAGATTATCTAAACCAGGAGAGAACTCTCTTTGAAGTTTTTATGTGTGCCGATAGATACGGCAACATTGGAAACTGTGGAATAACTTCTGGACCTACCAGTGGTGGGTCGGATGCTTTTGGTAGAATGAGAGTATCTGATACTTTCACTCTTGCTGACTATTCTCACATTTATGGGGAAGAAGTAGAACTTCTCACAAAAACTGTTGGTACAGCATCTACAACTGAAGTAAACCCAAATACAGCATCTATTGCCTTGATTGTTGGAACTGGTGCGACAGATCAGGTGATTCACCAGTCTAGAATGTATCATCACTACATGCCTGGCAAGTCTCAGTTTGTTCTGACTAGTTTTAACTTCACTGATGTAAGAGAAAATACCACGAAGAAGATTGGATATTTTGACGATAGAAACGGAGTATTCGTTCAGCAGGAGGGAGACGGAACTGTTTCTGTTGTAAGACGATCATATAACACAGGAATTGCCAGTGATACAGTTGTCAATCAATCCGATTGGAACCTGGATAAGTTAGACGGAACAACTCTTTCTGGTATTGATATAGATTTCACAAAAACTCATCTATTCGCAGCAGACTTTCAGTGGTTAGGTGTTGGTAGAGTTCGTTGTGGATTTGTCATCGGTGGGCAGATGATTTATTTCCACGAGTTTAATCATTCCAACATTGAAGAACATGCATATTGGTCACTCCCATCTCTTCCCATTCGTTGTGAGGTCGCTAATACTGGGACTGCTGTGGGCATTACATCAATGGAACAAATCTGTTCCACTGTAATGAGTGAGGGTGGATATGTTGAGACTGGTGTTGAGTTTGGTGCTTTTGATGGTCCAATATCTTTCTCTGCTTCTGGTGGAGCAACAGGTAGACAATGTGTTATGGCAATTCGTTGTAAGAATACATTCAAAGGAATCCCAAATAGAACAACAGTAAGATTAACTGACATTGAAGTTTTGAGTGATTCTACAAACTGCAGACTTGAAATTTGGAGATTACCTGGTAATAGTAATATTACTGGTGGAAGTTGGGTAGATGCTGATAATGATTCAGCAGTTGAATATAATGTTACGGCAGGAACCAACTTTACAACAACTGGTGGAGATTTGAGACAGGCAACTTTGATTGCTGCTAATAATCCATCAGGTCAGCAAGCATCTGCTACCGTCTCATTTAATCCAACGAGTGCTAGAAGATCTTACATAGCACAAAATATTGATTCTAACGATAGTAATATTTTTGCCATTATTGTTCAGAACCTAGATACTAATACGACCACAGATATTTGGAATACTATTCAGTGGCGAGAAACTAGATAGGTGATTTTTTATGAATGATGTATATCTTGGCAATCCTCTTCTCAAAAAGGCAAATACTCCCATTGAGTTTACTGAAGAGCAGATTATTGAGTTTCTGAAGTGTAAAGAGGATCCAGTATATTTTGCCAGAAACTATATCAAGATTGTGTCTCTCGATCATGGTCTTGTACCATTTAACATGTATCCTTTTCAGGAGAAGTTGATTAGTAATTTCCACAAGAATAGATTTAATATTTGCAAGATGCCACGTCAGACTGGTAAGTCAACGACGTGCGTATCTTACCTTTTACATTATGCAGTTTTTAATGACAACGTAAATATTGCAATTCTGGCAAACAAGGCATCAACGGCAAGAGACCTTCTTGGAAGGTTACAACTTGCTTACGAAAACTTGCCTAAATGGATGCAACAGGGTATTATATCATGGAATAAAGGTAGTTTAGAACTCGAAAATGGCTCCAAGATTTCGTCTAACTCTACTTCTTCATCTGCTGTCCGAGGCGGATCCTATAATGTCATCTTTCTTGACGAGTTCGCGTTCATCCCGAATCACATTGCTGATGACTTCTTTGCCTCTGTTTATCCTACTATTTCTTCTGGACAGAGCACGAAGGTAATTATCGTTTCTACCCCTAGGGGTATGAATCATTTCTATCGCATGTGGCACGATGCGGAGAAAGGTAAGAATGAATATACACCAACTGATGTTCATTGGTCCGAAGTTCCTGGTCGCGATGAAGCATGGAAGGAACAAACCATTGCCAACACTTCAGAACAGCAGTTCAAGGTTGAGTTTGAGTGCGAATTCCTAGGATCTGTCAATACACTGATTAGTCCAGCAAAACTCCGAAATCTTGTATATGAAAGTCCAATTAAACGAAATGCTGGACTGGATATTTATGAAGACCCTAAAGAAGAACACAATTATCTAATTACCGTTGACGTTGCTCGTGGTCTTGGAAATGACTATTCTGCTTTTATTATTTTTGATATTACAGAATTTCCATATAGAGTCGTTGGTAAGTATAGAAATAATGAAATAAAACCAATGATGTTCCCAAGCATCATTAATGAAATAGCAAGGGGATATAATAATGCATTTTTGTTAATTGAAGTCAATGATATCGGAGATCAAGTAGCAAGTATTTTACATTTTGATTTGGAAAATGAAAACTTACTCATGTGCTCTATGCGAGGAAGAGCAGGTCAAATTGTTGGATCGGGATTTAGTGGTAAAAAATCTCAATTAGGTGTCAGAATGACATCTGCAGTCAAAAAATTAGGATGTTCCAATTTAAAAACTCTTCTTGAAGATGACAAGTTACTTACAGTTGATTATGATATTATTTCAGAACTAACAACATTTGCACAACGTCATAATTCATTTGAAGCAGAAGAAGGATGTAACGATGACTTGGCGATGTGCCTGGTTATATTTTCCTGGTTAGTTGCTCAGGATTATTTTAAAGAAATGACCGATAATGATATCAGAAAAAGAATTTATGAGGAGCAAAAAAATCAAATAGAACAAGATATGGCACCTTTTGGGTTTATTGCTGATGGAATAAATCACATGGAACCATTTACGGATAAAGATGGAGATACCTGGTATGCTGACGAATATGGTGACCGTTCGTATATGTGGGACTACATGTAATGGACTTTGATGATCAACTAGAACTTGAACATCTTCTTTTTTATGAGAGAAAATGTAGAGTTTGTGGTCAGAAAAAAGACTTGATGGATGGATTTTACTTGACTAGAAAAGGTAGAGGAACATTACCTTCTGCATATTCTTATGAGTGTAAGGAATGTACCAAAAAAAGAATTTTAAAGAACAGAAAAAATAAAATTGCGCCAATTGTTTGGGAATACCCAGATTGGTGATTGTTCACGCACTGTTTCCCCACTGAAAATACCCTTTTCCATAAATAATTTCAGATTAATTTGGATACGGAGCACGTAAAGATGCCATTAAACTTAGCATCTCCTGGTATTGTTGTTAAGGAAGTTGATCTTACTCTTGGTAGAGTCGATCCAACTTCTGAAGGTATTGGTGCTATTGTTGGACCCTTTGCAAAAGGTCCAGTCAATGAGCCCGTTCTTGTCAACAATGAGCAGGAGCTTTTAAACACCTTCGGAAATCCATATGCAACTGATAATCATTATGAAACTTGGATGGTGGCATCTTCATACCTAGCATATGGTGGTTCCCTTCAGGTTGTAAGATCTGATGATACTCAACTCAAGAATGCATTTGCTGGGTCTGGTTCAGCACCCAAGATTAGAAGTTACGAAGATTATGTTAATCTTGGATATGATGAGAATATAATTTCTGGTGTAACCGTTGCTGCAAGAAACCCTGGTTCTTGGGCAAACGGAATCAAAGTAGCAATCATTGACAGTAAGGCAGACCAAATTCTTAGTGGTTTTAGTGGTCTTGGCGCACTTGGTGCTTCAGGTGTTACTGTTGGTATGGGTGTTACCCAATCAATGGTTGGTAGAACTAAGATTGGTGCTGGAACAACCGAAGCACTTGACGGTTTCCTAAAGGGAGTTGTCACAGAGGCATCGGACACTCAAATTTCTGTAAAGGTTCTTTCCCACGTTTCCGCTGCTGGAACTGAAACTGCCGTTGATTATCAACCATCTGGAACTTATGCATTTACGGCAGATGGAGCACTTGGTATTCACACCGCAGGTGTCGCAATAGCATTTGGTTCAACAACAGGAACAACCAGACAAGATTGGTTCGATCAACAAAAAATTACACTATCTAATAGTGAAATTTATTGGAACACTCTTGCAGAAAGACCTTCAACTTCACTATATGCTGCTGATAAAGGAGCAAGATTTGATGAAGTTCACGTCGTAGTTATTGATGATGATGGTGATGTTACTGGAAATGCAGGAACAATCCTTGAGAAGCACGTAGGATTATCAAAAGCAAAGGATGCTGAGTATTCTGTTGGATCGACTTCATACTGGAGAAAATATGCAGCCGAAGGTTCTCAATACATCTTCGCTGGTGGAGCACCTGCTGGTATCGTAACAACTGGATTTGCATCTGGCGGTTCCGGTTTTGATCTATCATCCGATGTAGGTTGGGATCAAGATGCTTCTGGAATCATTTTTGCTGCCGCTGGAAATAGCACTCTCACATTGGGTGGTGGTTTGAACTATGATGGTGCATCAGATCTTGATGCATCTGGAGCACTAACTGCAGGTGTTGGTGATCTTTCAACTGGATATGATATTTTTGCAAACAATGACGAATATGACGTCAACTTCCTGCTTATGGGTGGTGCTGGTTATAGCAGAGAAGATGCTCAGGCACTTGCAAGTAAGGTGATTGCGGTTGCAGAAGTTAGAAAAGATGCAGTTGCATTTGTTTCTCCTTGCAGATCCGAACTTCTTACAACATCTGGAAACGGATATACCGTTAAGGGTGCTACCGATATTACGGACAATTTGATTAGTTTCTATGCACCAGTTCCTTCTTCATCATATGCGGTTCTGGATAGTGGATACAAGTACATGTACGATCGCTTCAGCGATACCTTCCGTTATGTTCCACTAAATGGTGATATCGCTGGTATTTGTGCAAGAAATGATGCAACCAACTTCCCTTGGTTCTCACCTGCTGGAACTGCCAGAGGATCAATTCTCAATGCAGTGAAACTTGCATATAATCCAAGTCAGGCACAAAGAGATCGCCTTTACAGTGCAAGAATCAACCCTGTAATCTTCACCCCTGGCGGTGGTATTACACTGTTTGGTGATAAGACTGCACTCAATAAATCTTCTGCATTCGACAGAATCAATGTTCGTAGGTTGTTTATCTACCTTGAACAAGCAATCAAGGGTGCTGCTAGAGATGTAATGTTTGAATTTAATGATCCTCTCACAAGAAGTTCATTCGTTAATGCTGTTGAACCTTTCCTCAGAGATGTTCAAGCAAAGCGTGGTATTCAAGATTTCAGACTCATTTGCGATGAAACCAACAACACTGCGGCAATCATTGATGCCAATGAATTCATTGCAGACATCTACATTAAACCATCTCGTTCCATTAACTTTATTGGACTGACATTTGTAGCCACCAGATCTGGTGTCTCATTCTCAGAAGTGATTGGAAACGTTTAATTTAAAGAGGTAACAAACAAATGGCACTCAGAACAATTTCCCAATTTAAATCAAATTTAACGGGAGGTGGCGTAAGACCCAATTTATTTGAAGTTACACTAAACTTTCCAAACGGATCGGGTCAGACACTTTCCTTCATGAGTAATGATTCTACTCCTGCCGCAGCAACACAAGCACTATCAACTTCTGATGTTGCAAATAAGGTTCCTTTCATGGTAAAGGCAGCAAACCTTCCAGCATCAAATATCACTCCAGTTGAAGTTCCTTTCCGTGGAAGGGTTCTTAAAGTTGCTGGAGAAAGAACCTTTGATAGTTGGACTGTTACTGTTCTCAATGATGCTGATTTCAAACTCAGAACTGTTATGGAGCAGTGGATGAATGGTATTAGTAGACTGACTAATGGATCTGGAGAAGTAAATCCAACGGATTACACTGCAGATGCAAAAGTTGATCAGTTAGACAGAAATGGTGGAATTCTAAGAACTTATAATTTT
>Ga0222719_10001947_pt1 | contig 19394 bp, 26 predicted proteins | sample C33_34DmetaG_FD_165039 | JGI IMG/M metagenome (GOLD analysis project Ga0222719, IMG submission 165039) | Estuarine water microbial communities from San Francisco Bay, California, United States - C33_34D | ecosystem: Environmental > Aquatic > Marine > Unclassified | place: USA: California... | reverse complement strand
GGGTTGGCTACCCGCAACTTAGTGCGATTATTGAGTGCAGTGATGCGGCTCATGGGCTCAATGCCCATATTATTGCTGATGGCGGTTGCACTAGCCCAGGCGATGTGGCTAAGGCATTTGGCGCAGGCGCAGATTTTGTCATGCTTGGGGGTATGTTAGCAGGACACACAGAAGGCGGCGGTGAAGTAGTAGATGGTAGAGTTACTTTTTATGGTATGAGTTCGGACACTGCCATGAACAAACACAATGGCGGTGTTGCTAACTATCGTAGCAGTGAAGGCAAAACAGTAACCATGCTCTACAAAGGCGATGTTGAACAAACAGTGCTAGATATTCTAGGTGGACTGCGTAGTACCTGCACTTACGTTGGTGCTGTTAATTTAAAAAACCTCAGCAAGTGTACCACTTTTGTAAGAGTGACACAACAGACCAATGACGTTTATGGAAGACCCAAATGAGTTTCAAAGAAGAAATTTTAAAATACAGTAGGCAAGATAAAATAGGACCACTCACGGATTGGTTCGATAATGCACTGAGAGAACTAATTGATTTTGATGTTTACCCCTATGAAGATAAACTTCGTGAGATCAGTAAAATTCTAATAGACGATCTGAAAGCATACAAAGCAAAATACAATGTCAATGATGTTGTTATTGGTATGAGTGGTGGAGTAGACAGTGCTCTTACTGCGGCATTGTTTAAACAGGCTGGTTGGCAAGTACACGGTTATACACTACCAATTCATCAGAAACCTGAAGAAACTCTACGTGGTCAGCGTGCCTGTGAAGCATTAGGTATAGAACACACGGAAATTGATTTGACTGCTACTTATGATGGTATGATAGCATGGTTTATGCAACACGACGAAACGCTAGTAGGTAAAGGTACTGAGCCATTACGCAAAGGTAACTTACGTGTAAGACTACGCATGATGACCTTGTATAACCAAGCCAGTAAACACCGAGGATTGGTAGCAAGCACAGACAACTACAGCGAACTGGCTGCAGGATTTTGGACATTGCACGGTGACGTAGGTGATGTCAGTCCCATTCAAAGTCTCAATAAAAGTTGGGAAGTACCTAAACTAGCAGAAATTATGGCTGTACCTCAAGAAACAGTATTTGCCGTGCCCACAGATGGATTAGGCATTAGTAACAGTGATGAAGATCAATTTGGGTTTAGTTATTTGGAGTTTGACATTGTACTGCATCGCATCGGCCAAACTACTATTACTTCAACTAACAGGCAGGAAATCTTAGAATCTTTGGCAGTGCCTGACACAGACTTAGCCAAAGTAAATCGTATTTTAGATAGAATACAAGGCAGTGCATTTAAACGAGCAAATCCTTATAACTTATTGCATCCCACACAACCGACAAGATTTCAACAACTGGAAACTATTGACACAGCCTTGTGGAATACAGTAAAATAAATATTCAATCAACTGTATTCTATGATTTACGAAATTAAAGACGAAAAAGATCCTTATAGTTATTTGTTGGCGGAAGACCCTGTTAGGGCACATATACCTATGACAGAACGCTTCGGCCAAAATCGTCACGTATTTGCGTTAGTGGAAGAAAACCTCGTTACTGCAATTGTATGCTGTAAGTTATGTAATGGTATTCCTACCAGTGAACAAGATTTGTTGACAAACAACTGTGCTAATCCTAACACAATAGTATTTTACACAATTTGGAGTTACAAGCCTGGCGCCGGCCAGCAATTAATTGTCGAAGGTCTAAAGTTTGCTAAATCAAAATTTAGTTATGTAGACAAATATATGACACTGAGTCCACTAACAGAAATGGCTCGTCGTTTTCATTTAAAAAATGGCGCTAGTGTGTACAAGATCAATCATGATACAGTTAACTACGAATACAAGGTTTAAAACATGGCAAAAAGTATCCTTGTAATTGGAGGAAATGGATACATTGGATCCAGACTGATCCACGATTTACAATCCAAATATGAAATGTCCAGTGTGGATCTTTGCTGGTTTGGTAGTGATTTAAACTACAGCATGCAGGCTGATTATAAAACACTAGAAAAGGATTATCTAGCCAAATTTGACGTTGTTGTATTACTGGCCGGGCACAGTTCTGTTAAAATGTGCGATGGCACTATAAACAGTAGTTGGGCAAATAATGTAAACAACTTTGTGAATTTAGTAAACAAGTTAGACAAATCGCAGTTATTGATTTATGCTAGTAGCGGAAGTATCTATGGTGCTAAAAGTACTGTAACAACTGAAGATGTCCCATTAGAATTTCAGCCTATTAACTACTACGACTTAACCAAATATAGTCTGGATGTTCATGCAGAAAAATTTATCAAAGACGGCTATCAGATAGTAGGCTTTCGATTTGGTACTGTAAACGGATGGAGTCCTAATATCAGAGAAGAACTCATGATCAACTCTATGACCAAACGTAGTCTGATGGAAGGTTCTATTGCAATCAACAATAAAACAATTAGTCGCCCGATACTAGGCATTGGGGATATTGTCAGAGCCATAGACACAATTGTCTCTAAACCAGTTCCTGGAATTTTTAACTTAGCCAGTTTATACGCCAGCGTAGAACAAATCAGTAATAGTGTTAGCAGTATTTTAGGAACTAAAATTATTGAAAATCCAGATGTAAATGGAGCATACGATTTTGTAATGGATACAAACAAATTCAAAAATACCTATAACTTTGAATTTAAGGAAACAATCGACACCATAGTGACAGAACTAAGTAACAATATCGACAAAACAGTGTTTAGTAATCGAAATCAATTTATCAAGTATGAGTGAAGTAAAAGAAAACACACGTTGCCTTGCCTGCGGGTCGGAAGATATTAATCTGGCATTAGATTTGGGCCAGCAACCATTGGCAAACAGTTATAAAAATGAAATTGGTTCAGATCAATCTTATCCGTTGGCAGTTAACGTTTGTAACAACTGTTATCATGTACAACTCACACATACAGTAAGTCCTGAAATCATATACAAAAACTATCTTTATGTTGCTGGCACTAGTAACACTTTAAAAGTTTACAGTGAATGGTTTGCAAATTTCTGTAAAGAGTATACCAACAATACAGCAAACACAGTGCTCGACATAGGTTGCAATGACGGAACACAATTAAACTACTTTAAGCAAATTGGATTAGAAACCTACGGAATAGATCCTGCAGAAAACATCCATGCAACAAGGAATCAGGACCATACTGTTATCTGTGATTTTTTTGGGCCTGGTGCAATTGATGCTTTAAGACAACATTCGTATGATATTATATCTGCACAAAATGTTTTTGCACATAATCCCGATCCTTTGGAATTTTTGCAAAGTTGTAAAGACATCATGCACAATGACACTTTGTTGTTCATACAAACTAGTCAGGCAAATATGATTTTAAATGATGAGTTTGACACTATCTATCACGAACATGTTAACTTCTTTAATGCCGACTCTATGCGTAAATGTGCTGATCGTGCCGGCCTTAATCTAATAGACGTTTTAAAAACTCCTATTCATGGTACAAGTTATGTTTTTGTATTAAGCAAAAAACAACAACGTCCTTTCAATGTTTCTAATATACTAACCTTAGAAAAACAATCTGGATTATATAACGCCAATACTTACACAAACTGGGAAAAAACTGTAAGAAACAATCTCAATGACTTAATCACAGTTATAAATGATCACAGAGAGGATTACTATGTATTGGCGGGGTATGGAGCTGCCGCCAAAGGCATGACATTATTAAATGCCACAAACATTAGATTGGATTTTATTGTGGATGACAGTGCTTTAAAACAAGGCAAGTACACGCCTGGAACTAATACACCTATTGTTAGCATTGATAAGTTAAACGATTACACAGACAAAGACAAAATTCTTTTTGTGCCATTGGCGTGGAACTTCTTCACTGAAATAAAATCACGCATCCAAAATGTAAGAACAAACAAAAACGACAAGTTTGTAAAATATTTTCCTAAAGTAACGGTATCCCAATGAAAAATTATCTAATTAAATCTTTAAATCGCATTAAAAGTACTTACTGGGGTCCGGATCTAGGTGACCGCGGCGCCAGAGAAGGAGACATTTATCCTTTTTACGAAAAAATGCATGCTATCAGTGAGTCTAGTTTCCATCATTTGCTGCAAGGTGATTGGGAGTATATCTTTTTATCCGCGGAAGTAGAGGATGTCCCACAAACCTTCAGAGACCAGTTCTTTGAAATATATGAAATATGGAAGGAAGAGTCCTGTAATATTTTGTATTGTGGTCCAGACACACAAATGGTACAACCTACCGAAGTTTTTGGCAAGTATAAAAACTTCATGATGTGGAACTATACTGATCCTAAAAGTTATTTACAGTTCCCGCACTATCTAAATGCAGATATTCGTTATTACCCTGCGGAAATGACAGAAGAGTGTTGGAACGTTGGATTTGATAGGGCGAAGGAAATCACTCAATGGAATGATGATCAGGTTATCTATAACGACATGGTATGGAGCCAAGGGCTTACACCACAGCAAGTTATAGATCCTACTATGGCGTTTCAAGGTTTTATGCTACCACAAGACTATGATTATGCAGAGTCCTGGAATGGCTGTGCAATTGGAGATGTTAAAATCATTCATTGGCATGGTAGTAGAGATGCCCGAGCCAAGTTGGCAGCAATGGAAAGCATTCAAAATCAGTTGGGATTACCATTGTCAGTTTAAACTAACAGAGTTTTTCTATTTAAAGGCAAACCAATTCTAATATGCAAATTGGACGGACCGTTACATAAGCCTTTATCCTACCTATAAACTCTGTTAGTTTATTAAATACTGTATGAACTATACAGATCCTTTTGTTAAAGTTGCATATGACTTAGTAATAGAAGGAGAAGAACTGGCAAATACAGTACTGCCCAATTCTGTAGAAGAATATGTTGTATTAATGTTTGCCAAAAACTTCCAACGTATAGACATCGGTGTTAATCCAGTGGCAATACAGATGTTAGAAGCCTGTCAACATCGAGGCACTGAACACTATCAACCAATAGCAGACGAGTGTTTACTGATTCACAGTTATCCATTAAATCGCAGACGTTGGCCCACAGAAACTTACTATTTAGAAATGGGTGTTACTGCCTACGGGCTAGCCAATATTGAAATAATGGAGTCAAACTTTGAACCTGCTAGTCGTGTACTACGCAGAGTGTTCAAAAATTTTGGTTAAACTGCAGTTTGACATAAAAACTATAATATGCTATTATTACACACTCAACAAACCATTGAAGGTGTAATATGTTTGAAAGTATCGAAATCCGCAAAGCCGCTAACGGTTTTATCCTTGTAGTCCACACTGAAGACGAAGACAAAGAATTCGTCTATGATACTAGCCGTAAAGCCATGCGAGTAATCAAACAGTATCTGGAAGCAGACAAGCAAGCTGAAGACTAATACTTTAGTATTAATACCTTAATATTACACCAGGTGTTGCTGAAAAACAACACCTTTTCGGCGTCTAAAACAGTAGTACTAAGGTAGTACTTGCTCGAAATTCCTAATTTCGCTATAATTATGGCATAGGTTAGCAAAACAGGAGCAGACGATGACCCAAGTATATGACCAACTCACTGACAAAGAAAAGCGTGAAGTTCGTATGTATGGTGTTACCGAAGCAGGTATGCGTGAAGCGGTAGAGTCCAGTGTTGCTTTTAAGTTTTCGGGTCCTGCTATGATGGCGGCAAGTTTGATGAGCGATGCTCAGGAAATGATTAATACCGAATACGGCGAAGTTGACTATATGCGAGCAGAAGATGCACGCCAAGCCTTGAACCGTGCCAAGTGGATCTTGTTCGAATATGTCATGAAAAACTAATACTAAAGTAGTACTTGACGATAATTCGTCATTTTGCTATAATTATTCCATAAAGTAACAAAACAGGAGCTGAAATGTCAAGTTACATCGAGATCGTAGAAGGTACTTACCGCAACCAAAACTGTGCGGGCATGCAGTTTGAACTGGTAAAACAGTTTGAGCGCGGTGCTAAGAAAAGTTTTGTAACAGTGAAAAATCAAGGTCAGTTTGAAGGCTGTCCTGAAACTATTCGTATTGCCTGCGAAGGTCCAATGAGTTATCAATTTGTAGGAGATGCACCTGTGCAGTCTGAAGTAAAAGATCCCACCGTTCAAGAAACGGACGAGCAAGCAATTAGTCGCATCCGTGAGCGATTTGAAATCCTTACGGAGATGACTAAGGCTGCTACCAGTGGTAGTATTCGTGCTATGATTGTGTCTGGCCCTCCGGGTGTTGGTAAGAGTTTTGGTGTTGAGCAAGAAATTGAGAAGGCTACTCTGCTGGATCAATTGGCTGGACGCAAGATCCGTGCTGAAGTGGTTAAGGGTTCCGCAACCGCACTTGGTTTGTACAGTACTTTGTACAAGTATTCGGACGAGAATTGCGTAGTTGTGTTTGACGACTGTGACAGCATTTTGTTGGATGACGTCAGTCTTAACCTGCTAAAAGGTGCACTGGACTCGGGCAAGAGTCGTAAGATTAGCTGGTTGTCAGACAGCAATCTGCTACGCCGCGAAGGCATTCCTGACAGTTTCCAATTCAAGGGTTCAGTAATCTTTATTACCAACTTGAAGTTTGACACCATGCGTAGTCAAAAATTGCGGGACCATTTGGACGCATTGCAGAGCCGTTGTCACTATCTGGATTTGACCCTGGACACCATGCGTGACAAGATCCTGCGTATCCGTCAGATTGCCAATGATGGCGAACTGTTCCGTGACTATGAGGATATCACTGTGGTGGAGCAGGAGGAGATCCTGTCGTTCATGGACGAGAACAAGAATCGTCTGCGTGAAATGTCGTTGCGTATGGCGCTGAAGATTGCGGACCTGCGTGTCAGTTTTCCCGAGCGTTGGACAGTGATGGCTCGTACTACCTGCATGAAGCCTGCTTAAATACAAGAACGGGAGACTTGGGGCTCATATCTAATATCCCCTCAGTCTTAAACAACCAACTGGTGTCCCTAAACAACTTGAGATTCGACTATGTCAACTAAAACTAAAGACGAACAACATCAAGAACTTATAGAAACTCTGAAGTTCACACCACGCACCTATCGCGTGAGCCTGACAGGCTATGGTGGCGAGATTGTTCTTGGAAGTGTGCCCCGAGAAACCTACGAGTACTTTCGTGACAATGAAATTGATGTAGAGGAATATGTAAACAGTTGGGATTGGGAAGAAGATGGCAACGAGCCCTTACCCGAAGAGCATCGTTTTGTAGAACCTGGCAGTTATTATGATTGCGATGACATTGCTCATGAATCAGGTTGCGAGTTTAGCGAATACAATTACATTACTATTTCGGATGAAAATGGTGATGAAGTTTGGAGTTGCAAACTGGATTATGAAGAATTAGAAAAGCACGGTGTTGAAGTTGAATACACCGAAGAGTTCATGTGCAGTGATAGGCCGGACAGAGAAAACACTGTGGGCTTTATTGGTCAGAGTGTAGAGAAAGGTACGTTCTTTGATGGCGATTTAGGTTTAACTGCGCCATTGGATCTAACCAAATTAAAAATCTATGTCTACGAAGTTGAAGGTTGGGAATTGATTGCCAACGTCACTTACGGCGACGAAGACATCGAGGGTACAGATGGATACGACACTCGCGGTAAAAGCATGGAAATGAAATTCTACGACACTGGAGACGAGGATTAAGTTTAGGGTTGCCAATATTCAGTCAGCTCCTGAGGCAACCTTTTTAGGCCCTGTCATTTTTATGGCAGGGCTTTTTTTGACTTCTTTACTAGGATAAATTATAATACTGTATGGAGCAAACTTTTCTTTACGTAGAAGACTACATCGAATTTATTTCTGGTTGGCGCACCCGTGGCGGCAAACTGTTAGGTCTGTTCCAAAATCAACAGAGTCCTTTAAGTCTTGCCAGATACGATGTGCAAATTTTATCCAGCATGGGTGAGCAGACTGCACTCAGTCAAAAGCCTTACACAGACAAACAGGCTGCTCTTGCAGTCAAAATTGTGACCAAGTATCGTAAACAGTTAGGTAACTTGCCCGACCCTGTGTACATTCCTGAAGTATTAGATAACTTTAGGTTAGGTATTAGACAAGTAGATAGAAGTCGCAGGATTTATATCGAAGATGACTCAGTCATTGTGCGTTTTCCTTTTGACGGTACACTGATTGAACAACTACGAGACTTGGCTAAACTAAGTCAAGGTGAATGTAAATGGAATCCTGTTCAAAAGGTATGGTGTGGCGCCTTAACGGAATTTAATGTAAACTACATTGTGGCTTTAGGTAAGTCGCATCAATTTGAAATCAGTGATGAAGTGTTGGCATTACAAAAACAAATTCAGGCGGCAGAACAAACCGACTATCGCATTGAACTAGTCCGGGATCGTTATACTTGCTACACTATTACAAATGCAGAACAGTCATTAATAGATTATTTAGAACAACAACTTGGTAGTCACTGTTGGACCAACTTGGTCGGATTGTGTGATTATGCACAAGTGTGCGGTTATACGATAAGTACAGAAGTAGAACAAGAACTTGCAGACAAAATCAAACCTGACTACTATCGAGAAACTGTAAACCTTATTAAAAACAGAAAATTCGGTATCGCCAAAGAAGAGTTCAAACACGTTTTAGAGTACGCACGGTTGACCAACAGGTTGCCTGTGTACTACTATGATCCTACTTCAATGGACCGAACAGATACTGAGGAAATTGTTTACCTTAATATCGGAAGTCGCGATCCTGAGTTGATGAATAGGATTAAACTGTTGGTAACTCATAGCAGTTTGTTGATTGGTAGCAGACGTCAAAGTTGGGCACAAAACGCAGAAAAGGTAATTGAATTACTATAATGGAATGTAGATTAATTATTCGCGACGAAGTCAATGTCAAACTGGAAGGTTTAGACTTAGTCACACGTAAAACACTAGTAAACAAGTTCAAGTACGAAATACCTGGTGCACGTTACTTGCCAGCAGTAAGGTTGGGACGTTGGGATGGTAAAGTTCCTTACTTTAACTTGGGTGGCACGACCTACATTAACTTACTGCCAGATATCCTGCCCGAACTTGAAAGCCGAGGATATGACATTGAAGTAGATGATGTACGTGAGTATAGGACCACATTCGAGTTTGACAAAGTAACAGAGTCGACATTTGCAGATATCGTTTGGCCTAAAGGACATCCTGCGGCAGGTGAGCCTATTGTATTACGTGACTACCAAATTGAAATTATCAATAAGTTTTTAGAAAATCCACAGTGTATACAGGAAGTGGCTACAGGCGCAGGCAAAACTATTATGACCGCGGCGCTAAGTGCAAGTGTGGAGCAGTATGGTAGAACTATTGTTGTTGTGCCCAGTAAGAGTTTGGTCACACAGACAGAAGCAGACTATGTCAACATGGGATTAGACGTTGGTGTCTTGTTTGGCGATCGTAAAGAATACACACGTCGGCACACAATCTGTACTTGGCAAAGCCTAAACGCTTTGTTAAAAAATACACGCAACTACGAAGCAGATGTAACTATACAGGAGTTTGTGGAAGACGTAGTCTGTGTTATGGTGGATGAAGCACACAGCGCCAAAGCAGATGCACTAAAAAGTCTGCTGACCACAGTGTTTGCTCGCATACCTATTCGCTGGGGACTGACTGGCACTATTCCAAAAGAAGATTTTGCTTTTCAAGCATTGAACTGTTGTATTGGTCCTGTGGTAGGAAAACTCAGTGCCAGCGAACTTCAGGAAGCAGGTCACCTTAGTAACTGTCACGTAAATATTGTGCAGTTAACAGACTATGTAGAGTACAAAGACTATCAACAAGAACTGAGATACTTGCTGGAAACAGACACTAGACTAGATTATGTTAGTGAACTTATAAACCGTATTGCAGAATCGGGCAATACCTTAGTTCTTATTGACAGGGTTGGCCCTGGAAAGGAACTAGCCAATAAAATCAACAACGCCGTTTTTGTCAGCGGCGCAACCAAAGCAAAGGCGAGAAAGGACGAATATGACGAGATTGCTACTAGCACCGATAAGGTTATTGTTGCGACTTATGGTGTGGCCGCTGTGGGTATTAACATTCCTAGGATTTTCAATTTGGTTCTTGTGGAACCCGGAAAAAGCTTTGTCCGTGTTATCCAGTCAATTGGCCGAGGCATTAGAAAAGCAGAGGATAAAGACTTTGTCCAAATCTGGGACATTACTTCCACCTGTAAATTTGCCAAAAGACACCTCACTAAACGAAAACAATTTTACAGAGATGCACAATACCCATTCGCCGTTGAAAAGGTAGACTGGCAGAGTTGACACTGTACAAATATAAGTGTATACTTTGTGCAACACTATTAATAATATATGAGACTATTAACATTAGATAATACCAGTTACGAATTAAATGATATACCAGAAGAAGTAGATGATATCAGATTTTGTGTCTTAGATAATTCCGATCCCAAAGATCCTGATTACTTTTTTATTCCTTTAATCTTTTTAGAAAGTTTTAACAGCCCTGCTCTTGTACTCAAGATAGGTACGGCTACCATAAAAATGCCAATTGATTGGCAGTTGCTAATAGGCGAAAAGGACTTGGGTGACTTAGAAGTTGTGCCTTTGACCAGTATAAACGACCGAGGGTTTAGTGCATTTGCTTTTAATCCACTTACAAGTTTCAGACCAGACTTTTTTCCTGTAGAAGTTGTTGATATCTATCAAGATGTCAAATGGTACTTTCCTAAACTAAAGCCAGGACAGATGCTGGCCGTTCCGTTAGAAGTAGGTAAAGAAAAACCTTTGTGTGTCTACTTTGTAAAGGACATAAGTAGACAGAGCGAAATAGTAAATTACACAAAAGTATGGTAAGAAAAAAATTAATTGTATGCGGCTGTAGTTTTAGCGCACCTAGTGAAACACTACCGGGTACAAGTTATGCAGAACTGTTGGCTAAACGTTTAGATTGGGATTTGGTGCATCTTGCACGGCAGGGTTGCAGTAATGGAGGCATACGTTTACAAATAGATGAAGTTATAAGACAGAAACCCAACTTTGCAATCATTGCTCCCACTTTCCATGACAGAATGGAAATACCTGCTGGCGCAGCACCTTACGAAGCACCCAAGGATGAGAACAAAGGTTGGAACAGTGACTTACAACAACATTTGCAAAACACAGAAATACGTAATGGTTACAGACCTGAAGATGGCATACTAAATGTAAACTATGCAGGTAAACCATACAACATGATTTGTGAAACTATTTTTAGTTTAGCAGAAAATTATCCTCATCCTTACCGTAGTCGCAAACTAGATCGGGACACACAAAACGCAGTGAAACAGTACGTAAATCATTTGTATGACAGCAATTGGAAACTGCAAATGGATACGTGGATCATAAGGGACGGAATTGTACAAACATTCTTTAAAGGCATTCCGTTTATTGTATTGCCTGACAACTTATGGAATGTCCATACTGTGAGAAATATTATTCCCAGACAGGTACCGGACAAGTATCTAATCACCAACGGCGAATGGACACCTGCTCATGCAACTTATCTTTATCCCTTAAAGGACAAAGACAAAGATCCTGGATATCACGGAGAACCAGAAAGCCAGGAATACTTAGCCAATGTTTATTATGACATTATTATGAACTGGGACGACTTATAATGGATTGGTTTAAAGACGATGGTATATTTTTACCTATGATAAATGATTGGGGAAGAAACCGAGCATACAAAGCCTGGATCGATTCCTGTGTAAAAGATAAAGTTGTCTGTGATATTGGAGCAGGTACTGGTTTTTTATCAGTGCTGGCAGCACAGGCCGGAGCAAAAAAAGTTATTGCTGTTGAACAAGATTTAAATCGCTACCAGTTTGCTAAAGAAACTATTGAAAAGTGCAATCTTCAAGACTGCATCGAACTGGTTCATGCCAATTATCTTAACACAGATATTCAAGCAGACTACTACGTGACAGAAACTTTTGGTAATGCAATATTTGAGGAAGGTGTCCTTGCTATAGCAGATCATACAAAAAAGTTCAACGGTAAATTGATTCCGGGGGAACTGGAAATATTTGTTAAAGTATATGAAAATCACCCTATCTTTACTGTTGTTACCAAAGAGTCGGATGCTGTAAATTTTAAACCTGGCATTGACATGAATGAAAATTTTGTTTCTGCTTTAAACACTAATTTTCCAGTTGAATCCAGAAAAAGAAATAACTGGATTGATAATCTTTTTGCGTTGCTACCTCAGTTCACTGACTTAAAGTTAACTGAGTTATACCGATCAGAATCTTTAACTGTAGATTTTGCAAAAGATTTTCCTAAATTAGAATTTAACATTCCAAAAAGTGTACCTAATGGCCAATACTGTATTTTTTGGAAAGCAAAATTCAATGACATTGAGATGAACGTCCATGACACTATATGGTCTACACCTACTCGATGGGTTCCAGAAAACAAAAACGGAGTTCGTGTTTATTATGAAGGTAATTCGTGGTGGTTTGAATGGTAACTAAAGCACTCTGTGTTGTGGCCCATCCTGATGACTGCATTATTTTTGCCTGGCCATTTATTGAACAGTTTCATGAATTCGAATGGACCATATTATATCTAACTTACAGTGAACTGGATGACAGAGCGCAGGAAGTTAAACAGTTTTGGCAGAAACGCAATGTTAAAACACATTTTCTTGGAAACGTTGATACATATTTGGATATGGAACACAATCAATTAAGTTTTGATGCGGAACAAGCATATCAGGATATCAAGCATCTTGCTCGGGACTACGACTTGTTATTAACACACGACAGTTGGGGAGATTACGGGCACATACATCATAAATTTGTACACGAATGTGTAGTCACTGTAAACAAGCCTAAACTGTTTTTTGCCAGTCAACAGGACTCGAATTTTGAGTGCGAGCGAACTGAACAAATAAACTTGGGAGAAATTCCTTTACATGCCGACGTAGTATCAGGATTTTTGGATTGTCACGTAGGTAGATACAATATTAGCACAGATGTAATGCAGTATATAAATGAGCGACTTAACTGAAAGACCATATATTTACGAATCTCCAGATGGAGGTAAAACCATTTACCGCCGACACGCAGGTGAAACTGCGAGAGAGTTAATTGGTTACAAATATGAGCCCACAGATCAAGAACAGTTAGAAGTCTACAGAGAAATGATAGTTTTGGCTCGGACACATCCAGGCTTGGCAGAAGAACTGGAACGTGTTAAAATGTATTACTATCTGCTAAAGCAGAAGAACGATGAAGTTTTTTGGCACCCAGTATAATGGACAAGTTAAGTATTAACAATGAAATGGCACAGTTCGACACTAAGAACAGACAGTTCTATGACGAACTCACACCAGAAGAGCAAAAGAAGTTTAGCACTTATTTGATGCTACGTTATGGTGCCAGTGTAGAAGGTGCAGCAGATTTTCAAGAATGGTATCTACGTGCAACCAACGAACGATTAAATGTAAACTTTTTTGATTTGAATAAGCATCCTAAACTGCAATGGTTATTGGCTACTACAGTTAGTCCCGGAATGGGTAGACAGCGACACTACTGGCAGTCTGCAAAAAAGAAAGAAGGTAGTAACAGTAAGGCTGTAAAATTCTTGCAGAAATTATATCCAGAACGAAAACAGGATGAAATAGAATTGTTGGCCAGTATCAATGATACTAAAGAACTAAAACAGTTGGCACGAGAGTCTGGCTGGACTGATCAAGATATTAAACGAGAATTAGGGTGATTGAAGGTTTGGTTGTAAATGGCTGCAGTTATATGGATGTTTACGCCGCCGGCGGCGGACACATCGATTTAGCAAAAAAATTAAAACTAGATCACAGTGAAAGCATCTCACAAAGCGGTTGTAGTAACAGCAGGATTATTAGAACAACTTTGAAACACAGTTATTTTTCTAAACGTAAAAATTTGTATATATTGGGGACGACATTTATAAGCAGAAATGAAGCACCTATTTTACGCTGTGATGATCCTGGTAGTTTTGAAGGCCGTTGGACTAACCCACAAAATCAAATGTATCAGACTGATTGGGATTTTCATTGGACCAAAAAAGACACTGATAATTTTGTAAATCTTAAACTAAAAGAAGAAATTAATAGTATAACAGACAGAACTGAAGATCTGATGTATCGATTATTAAGTCTTATAGAAAGCCTTAATTCAAGAGGACATCAGGTGTTAATTTATCAACAAGCAGATACAGATTATTTAGAGATAAAAAAGAGTCCAAGATTAAGATTATTTAAAACCAAAACTAATTTTGTAATGGGATTTTTATGGAGTGCTATTCAATGGCAACACAGTCAAGGAGTGCCTGTTCAAGAAGGCAATTATAATAATATATACGGGTACTGTCCTGACAACATGAAACATAGAGCACCTGGTCACCATGATAAAATAAATGAATTTCTGACAGAATATATTCAAGTGTATAGGTTATTGGAATGACTTTTACCTGCAGATACTGTAACAAAAGTTATAGCAAAGAAAGCACACTGGCTGCACATCTGTGTGAACCTAAGCGCAGGTATCAACAACAGAATGAACAAGGAGTGCAGATAGGCTTTAAAGCCTATTTAAGATTTTATGAACTTACTCAAGGCAGTGCAAAACTTAAAACTTATGAAGATTTTGTTGGCAGTCCTTATTATATGGCTTTTGTTAAATTCGGAAGACATTTGGTGGCAATACGTTGCATTAACACTGCCAGCTTTACTGATTGGCTTCTAAAAAACAACAAAAAGATTGATCACTGGACAAAAGAAACACTGTATGTAGAATGGATGTCAGAGTATATTAAAAAAGAAAATGTCAAAGATGCACTGGAACGTGGCTTAAAAGAAATGCAGGCTTTGGCAGACTCGGACGAAAAATTACAAGGACGTTTTAATGACTACTTTAGACTGGCTAATAGTAATCGTGTGGTTCGTCATATTTGTGATGGTCGTGTTACTGCTTGGATTGTGTTTAATTGCAGTAGTGGAGTTAGTTTCCTCGAAACTCTCAACGAAGAACAAATTGGAATGATCATGCCCTACATTGATCCAGACTTTTGGCAACGCAGATTCTCGGACTATGTGGCAGACACAGAATGGATCAAAGATATACTAGCAAAGGCGGGCTTATGATTGTAGAACTTTTTGACGGACTAGATGTAGAAGAAACCAAAATCTGTAGTATTTGCAAAGTTGAAAAGCCTGTGCATTGTTTTGGCCGGGATGGTGGCGCAAAATATCTTCGTTATGAGTGCAAAGATTGTGCCAAACAACAGAGTGCAATAGTAAAGAAAATAAAAAAAACAGCACCCCCTGTACCTGCAAACCATATTTGTCCTATATGTACCAGAACAGCCACTGAAATACAAAACAGTAATTCTAATAGAAAAGGTATTTGGTGTGCAGACCATGACCATTCAACAGAACAGTTTAGAGGTTGGCTCTGTCACAAATGCAACATGGGACTAGGCAATTTTAACGATGATGTTGAAAGATTAAAACGAGCAATTGCACATTTATCATGAAATTTCAATCAGACATTGACATAGACTTTGCAGATAGAACAAAAATATTGAATATACTGCCACATACCAGTGCCAGCATTATCAGAGATGACACACTATCAAAACACAACACAGGTGTATACTTTACAGAAATACCTCAAGATCCATTTACAGGCTATGCCAGCATAGACTATGAACAGGCAGAAGACTTGGGGTATTTCAAACTAGATTTTCTTAATGTAAACTTATACAGTCAGGTCGAAAGCGAACAGCACTTGATTGCGTTAATGCAACAGGAACCAGACTGGGCAAAACTGTATGAACGAGAATTCTGTGAGCAGTTAATTCACGTGGGCAACCATTACGATACGCTGATTAAAATGCCCGAAGCAGTAAACACTATTCCCAGAATGGCTATGTTTATTAGTCTGATCAGACCTGCTAAACGTCACTTGATTGGTAAAACTTGGCGGGAAGTCGCAGAAACTGTGTGGCAGCGTCCCGAGGACGACAGTTATTATTTTAAGAAAAGCCATGCAGTTGCTTATGCTACACTGGTTGCGGTTAATATGAATTTACTATGTAATTCTACGAACTAGAGTTATACTGCGCCGTTTGCTACGCTTTTGTGCGTTTTCTTTTAGGCTGACTGTAGGCCCGTACTTGATGCTCACATCTTTGCTGATAAAAGTTTTTAAGCAGACTCTAAAAGGAGCCCAGTCCTGTTTAATAAACAGATTTATGGGAATCATTCTATTGCTTTCCCACCACCAAGTATCTGCTAGTTCTAAGTATATTCGCTTTTCTTCCTCACCTTTAAGCAAGCCATAGTCGTAGATAGTAGTAATACTGTCGTCACAATTCTGAATTATGCCTATGTATTCGTTGCCACCGTAGGTCAAAAGACTTAAAAAAGGATACTCTTCTAGTAGTTTTTGGTAGTATTCTTCCACAGTGATATTTATAGTTCAAAAATAAGTGCGAACTTACTTATGGAGAATCCGCTAAATACACTAATGCAGCAAATCTACAGTTATCTTTATGACAATACTATTGAAGTCCAGTATGACATAGACCCTACTGTTGAGCAAAGGAACCGTGTAGTGTATACCAGAACTATTAATTTGTACAAAAATATTGACAATATTGTCAGACTAAAGGTTTTAAATTCAGATCAAAAACCTGTAAATATCACAGGATACACACTGACTTTTAACATGGTAGATGACTATGTGTATGCCAATGCCAATGTGGTTCTACAGAGCAATGTAACAATCAGTAACGCTAACATAGGACTATGCACAGTAACTATTTCCGGCAACGACCTAGTGCAGTTAGATAGGGAAAATTATACTTACAACGTATTGGTTAATAACGGATCAGCAAATATCGCAGGTTACGTTGATGATAACTGGGGTGCAGCGGGGCAGATTTTTTTAAGTAATGCCGCATATCCTATTGACCCCCCAGTAAACTTAGACTTGGGTGCAGTTGGTGATGGTGTTACCAGCGCAACATTTAATTTTGGGAACATATAATGAGTAAAATTGTTCAGTGGAAACGCGGCAACGTCACAGTAAACAACACATATACAGGTGCTAACGGTGAAATAACCATTGACACTACTAATTGGAACCTACGAGTACACGATGGCGTAACTGCTGGAGGTTACATAATCGATAGCTTAAGTGGTGGTAGTCGAATTGGAAATTTGACGGTTACTGATACTACAATAACAGGCAGTACAATAACTTTAGTTTCTAACGTAGGAAATGTTGTTTCCAACAGTTACTACGCAAACAACAGTTTTTATGTGAATACCACAAATCAACTTGGCTACTTATTTGAAACAGGTGTATCGGGTATCTCAGGTCTACTGCATTACAACGAAAACGGCGATACAGTAATAGGCATCAACCACGACGGTGTACAGGTTGCTAAATTTTATGACACTAACACGACTGTATTGGTTGGTAATTTAGAAATTAGACAGGATGTCAACGTCGCACAAGCACTGTCAAATGTTTTCCTACAAATCACAGGTAACGTAGACAGTTACTTGCAGCAGTCTATACAGAATTTAAGCACCGGTACAACTGCTAGTTCAGATTATGTAGCCACTGCCGACAATGGTTCAGATAGCACTTACTACATTAATATGGGTATTGATGGCAGTAATTACAACGATCCTGCATTCTTTGGCGCCACATCGACTAAAAATGATGGTTACCTGTATATAGTAGGAAACGATGCTTCAGGTCCAAGCACAGGTAATGTGGGTAACTTGATCTTAGGCAGCACCAATGGTTTAGTAAAAACTTTTGTAGGTAATGTTGCACAGGCAAATGTAGTAACAACACACAGTGAGTCAGGATTCACAGTTAACAAAGGTGCATTTGTGGTTGCAGCCAACAGTGCACCAGCAGCAAATAACAGCACAGGCACTGCAGGAACTATTGCTTGGGACAGTGATTACATCTATGTCTGCGTGGCCACAGATACTTGGAAGCGAGCCAACCTCAGCACTTGGTAAATATTGTAAAGGTACAAAATGAAAGTAGCAGAAATACTTAGAGCAGTTGCTGACATAATTGATTTAGCACAACCAGAAACTGAGCAGGAGCAACCTGTAGTTCAAGTTGTTGACATGGACCAACAAGATCAAGAAATTGATCAACTGGCAAAACTGGCAGGTATTACACAGGCCAGTACCACACCTGCTGAAGAAGTATTTCCAGTCAGTGCCAGTTTTCCTGCAGGCAACGACATGCATTACAGCAAAAATCCCGCAGACATACGGTCAGACAGTGTCAGTCAGTATCCTGGATATGGAGCCTGTGATTAATGGCAGCAATCGGTGTTGTATATAAAGGCTTAACCGGACTATACGGTAACCTAACGTTAGACACTGCTAATACATTGGCAGAAGTTAGAACTGCGGCTATTTCAGACGAAACATTGGACAGCAGTTACTACGGTAACTTAATACTGTTGGCCAACAACGCTGTGGACAGTGGAGATTTAGGATCCAGTACACTGGCAGATGTTGGTTATACTGCTAATTCAGTGTTTTTCTTTCACACCATACAGACAGGTAACTTACAGGTTCGACAGGAACGTAGATTAGACATACAGCAACTTAAACGCAGAGGTGGCCCTGCAGCAGATACAGATATTCCTGCTTACAGAGTACGCAATACCTACGATGTTGACACACTGCCTGCCAAATATATTGGTAATGTCAGCACACCTAATACACATCCGCAAGGTCTACTGTTGGGCAGACCGTGGGTCACTGCGACATTAATTGACAATCCCACCACAATTGACGAAGGCGTTGACAGTACAACACTGTTGGAATTTCAAGCTTGGTATGATGCAGCAGATACCAGTACGCTCGTTCCCAGTGCCACAGACGAAGGTCAGATCACACAATGGAATGACAAGTCTGGTAATGAACACAATGCCAATCCAGATGGTGGCAGTGCTAAACCAACATACGAAAGCAGTGACACGCTCAACGGTTATGGCTATGTAGAATTTGATGGTACAGACAGCCTAACAGTTAACCCATTTACAACACTGGCCAGCAAAGCAGGATATACTGTGTTTATATTAGCCAAACAGAGCACAACTTCGGGTACACAGACATTAACAGTTACCGATGAAAGCGACTTGCTGATCAAAGGTGGCACTGGTAACTTTATTGTAGGCATGAATGGTGCTACAGGAGACAGCGGAGTTGCTGCAAACACAAGTTGGATTATTCACAGTTTGGTCTACGATGGTACAGGGTCTACC
>Ga0222719_10001942_pt1 | contig 19424 bp, 17 predicted proteins | sample C33_34DmetaG_FD_165039 | JGI IMG/M metagenome (GOLD analysis project Ga0222719, IMG submission 165039) | Estuarine water microbial communities from San Francisco Bay, California, United States - C33_34D | ecosystem: Environmental > Aquatic > Marine > Unclassified | place: USA: California... | reverse complement strand
CCACCTGTCAGCAGACGAGCGCCCTCTTGCTGCCCGAGTTCGATGTAGCCCATCACCCGCTCTTGTTGCTTGGCGGAAATCAGTGGCCCCATCATGTGTGCATCGTCATCCATTTTGCCCCAGCGTCCCTCGAAGGCGGCGTAGGCGTGCTGCAGTATAGCGCAGGCTTCCTGATAGCGGCTTCTCGGTACTAATAGACGGGTAGGATAAGCGCAACCCTGCCCGGCGTGATAAACCACCATCGAACTTGCAACGGCCATGGCAAAATCGGGTGTGTCTTCCAAAATTAAGTTGACCGATTTTCCGCCGAGTTCAAGAAAGACCCGTTTTAGTGTGGCGGCACCCTGCGCCATGATATGCTTTCCGACGGCGGTTGACCCCGTGAATGAGATCACGTCTACACGTTTGTCGGCCACCAGCATCTCGCCCGCCATAGCGGGGTCAGCCGAACTGATTACATTGAACACGCCGGGCGGAAAGCCTACTTCATGAGCCACTTCAGCCATGAAAGCGCCTATCTTAGGGGTGTCCGGTGCCGACTTAAGCACGACCGTACAGCCCGCCAGCAGGGCTGCGCAGGCTTTGCCCACGTTAATGTAAAAAGGCACATTCCAAGGGGTGATGGCACCTACAACGCCGATCGGCTCGTGCCGCACGACTCGATGTGAATCCGCCCCCGAGTAAGTGCGAATTCCGCGATCTTCTTCATAGGTGACCTGCGGGAAGCATTCGATTAAGTCGTCCAATCCGTCAAGGCCGCCGTCGATGACCGCTCGGCAGGTGGCGCCGCGCGCGGCACCCGTTTCCAGTACCGCGATCTCGACCAGCTCAGGGCGTCGCTCTCTCAAGACGCGCGCGTAGGTTTTCATAAGATCTAAACGGTGAGCGTGATTTGAGCTCCAATCGGTTAGATCAAAGGCATCTCGTGCCGCTTGTATCGCCTCGTTCACGTCGGCCTGGCTTGCGTCTGCCGCTTGTCCTATTACTTTTGCAGTCCAGGGGCAGATGTTGTCATAGGTAGCGCCATTGGACGCCCCTCGTAGTGAGCCGTTAATGTAAAGAAGAGCATCAGAAAGCATGTGGGTCTCCGTAGTTGATAGTTGAATCACTCGCCCGTCGGCGCCGCCGCCGACAGTGTGACCAAGCCCATTTTTAAGTCGGATGGCAGGCTTAATAGGGTGTCGAACACGCTGGTTAACGAGGTAAATTGAGTTAGAGGGCGTTCCTGTAGGTGAATGCCTCGGCGCGTCGCCTCGGCGTGGAAAGCAATCGCATCATCACGGTTAACTTCCCACGCTTTACCCTCCTCATACATGGAGCCGGCGCGAACGACCGTGACACGAATACCTTTCGGTTCGAGTTCCATTTGGAGATATTTCGCGAACGTTTCGATACCGCTTTTGGTGCCTTGATACACCGTTAGGTGGGGTAGGTGATGATCGACGGATTCGCTGCCGATATGGATAATTTGTGAGCCCGCTTGCATCAGTGGAATGGCTGCTCGATTGCATAGCATAGGGCCTGCTAGGTTAGTGAGAACGGCTTCGATTATTTGCGAATCGGTCGCGTTCTCAACCTGAAAGGGCTGAAAAATGGCGGCGTTGTTGATGAGCACATCCACTTTACCGAAGCGGGTCTGGATCCGCTCGAATGCCGCATTTACGGAGTCTGGGCTTGCCACGTTACATTCAATCGCTATGGCGTTTCCACCAATTTCCTGGGCGACCGCCTCGACTTTGGCACCTGTCCGCCCGAGCAACGCGAGTTGGTGTCCTTGTGCGGCAAAGTGCTTTGCTAAGCAGCGGCCAAGACCGACGCCTGCGCCAGTGATAACAATAGTCTTACTCATGATTGCCTCATTTCATCTAACATGGGTTGGTAGGGAGTGAAATCGCCGTCGTAGGCAATGCCCCCCGGCCATTTGTCGTCTTCAATGCTGTAAAAGTAATGTACGGTGCGCGCAAACGAGCCCGAGCTTGAGCGGGGCTCCATGGCAATTCCGCTGGGGCTCACGCCGCGCGCTCGAGCGCTGAAATCTTTAATCGTAAATAGCAGGTTGTCGGTCTGCTGAGCGCACATGACCAGTTGATCGCCCGGACAGTAGTGTCGGGGCTCTATTTGGGGCGAGGATAACTGGCCGCGTTTCATGCCAACGTGGCCGGGGACAGCGCTGACTTCCACGCTGTGGACATTCTCGTACCAGTCTTGGTATTCCTCGAAGCGCCCCGCAACGTAATTAGCTAAAATGATGCTGACCCCGGAAAAGCCTTTGTCGCGTTGGTAATTCTCGCTGAATTTCCAGTCCCCGTAGAGTTCGTAGCTATGGATTCGCTCTGCGGTATCTGGGGCTATCAGTCCGCTGTCTCGTGCTTGGGCTAAAAGCGGGGCCAGAGCCGGCAAATCAATTATGGGGTCGGGGTAATCGAAATCGTAAACCGTCATAAACTGCCAGGGCTGAGGAATATCTGGCATGATTTGCTCTTTCGCAACTTCAAAGCGCTCGCTGCGAACGAACCCCCTGCAGCGTTTTAAATCATCTTTATGCTGTTTTTTATACCAGAGGTCAAAAGCGTCAAGTTGGCTCTCAGGCACGTTGTATAGGTGAACGGTAGTGAATAAGGCCATTTTCCTGTTTCCTTCCAACCGCCCATTTTATTTGCTCTTGGCGGCATGTTTATCGTTGACAAAGATGTTACTATTGAACACCATTGATGTATACTTAAAATCTCATCGACTTGAAAATCAAGCGCCAAATTAAGCGTTTACATCGCAGGAGAGAATGTCATGCAGCGGCGAATGCTGCCAAAACTGGACCAAGCAAATCGCGGCTTCTGGACCGGAGGCGAGCGTGAAGAGTTATGCATTGATCGCTGCGCTGATTGTGGCGGCTTTACTCACCCTCCGCGCCTGATTTGCCGCCACTGCCTGTCCGAGAATGTCGAGCCCACGCCTGTATCCGGTCGCGGTGTGATTGAAAGTTTTACGGTCAACTACCAAAAGTGGGCGCCGGACATGGAGGTCCCTTTTGTGATTGCGCGTATTCGATTGCAGGATGCCGAAGGGGTGATTTTGACGAGCAATGTTGTTAATTGTGATGTGAACGCTGTGGGCATTGGCGACTCAGTTCGGGTTACCTTTGAGCATCATGACGACGTTTATATCCCCGTTTTTGAATTGGTAATCGGTGACTGATATGAACTTGGAAGCTTATATCAGTGGCATTGGGCAGTCCGAGGTTGGGATGAAGCTGCCGCGCCATCCGTTTTTGCTGACTTTGGATGCGGTAAATGAGGCGTTGCAAGAAGCCGGCTTAACGATAGATCAAATCGATGGGGTGTCCACTTACCCGGGTCGCAGTGGACCCATGCTGGGGTTCTCGCCCATGGGTGCTGATGAGCTGATTGATGCCCTTGGGATTAAAGCGCGCTGGTACGCGGGCGGGATGGAAATCTCGTCTCAGTTGGGCGCAGTTCTAGAAGCCGCCATGGCGGTGAAAACGGGCCAGGCTCGCCACGTGATTTGCTTTCGAACGGTATACGAAGCCGGTGCTATGGCGAATCCGAAAGAGTACCCGATGCAGCGGCGAGAGAGAGCGGACGGATACTCGCAGTGGTTTGCCCCTTTCGGCGCGATATCCGCGGTGACTTGGACCGCCCAGTATGCGATGCGGCATATGCACCAGTACGGTATGACACGCGAGCAGCTCGCTCAAATCGCACTCAATGATCGCGCCAATGCGATGCTGAACCCGCGGGCTATGGTGCAAGAACCGCTGACCTTAGACCAATACATGGAAGCGCGCATGATCTCGTCGCCTTTGTGTCTTTACGACTGCGATCGATACAGCGATGGCTCGACCGTCATTATTGTGTCTGCGGGTGATGCTCTGGATGAAATCAAATGCCAGCCGGTTCGAATTGCGGCTATGGCCGGTTCGGTTGAGCGCCACAGTTGGGATCAGGCGGAACTCATGGCCTGCTACGCGACAGGGAAAGCGCTGTGGGAGAAAACCGACTATACGCCTGATCAGGTTGATGTAGCGCAGGTATATGACGGCTTCAGTTTCCAAGCTCTGGCTTGGCTAGAGGCGCTCGGCTTTTGCGATATCGGTGAAGGCGGGCGATTTATTGAGGGTGGTCACCGTATCGCCTTGAACGGCGAGCTGCCGGTAAATACCTTCGGTGGGCAGATTGGTGCGGGCCGCCTTCACGGTTTTTGTTTTGCGCACGAAGCGGTCACACAGCTTCGAGGTTTGGGCGGTGCCCGTCAGGTCGCCAAACCGGTGGAGTTGGCGGTGGCTACCTCGGGTGGTGGTCCGCTCGCGACGGCCTTACTTTTAACCACAGACTGAATAACACATTGTAACAATCGGATAGGAGAACAGCGATGGACATGAACGATATGGTGCTCGTGAGCGTTGACGATCACATCAGTGAGCCCCCAGAAATGTACGATAATCACCTGTCGGGTAAGTACCTCGATTTGGCGCCTAAGTTAAAAACAACCGCCGCTGGCACCAACTATTGGGAATACCAAGGTATAAAAATGCCTTCGGTGGGTTTGAATGCGGTGGTGGGTCGACCGCTGGAAGAATATGGCATGGAGCCGACCAGTTTCGATCAACTTCGTAAAGGTGTTTACGACGTTCACGCTCGTGTAGACGATATGAATGTGAATGGCATTGCGGCGTCGCTGAATTTCGGTACCTGCGTTGGCTTTGATGGCGGACGTTTCCACCAGGCGGCCGATAAAGATCTCGCGCTTATTCACCTGCGAGCCTACAACGATTGGCATGTCGACGAGTGGTGTGGTGCATACCCTGGTCGTTTCATCCCTTGTGGTTTATTGCCTACCTGGGATATGAAAGCGACTGTCGAAGAGATCAAGCGATTATCGGCAAAAGGTGTGACCGCCGTCTCGCTCAATGAAAATCCCACCAAGCAGGGCCTGCCAAGCGTACACAATGCCTATTGGGAGCCCATGTGGAAAGCGATCACCGATCACAATATGGTCATGTGTCTGCATATTGGTGCGGGTAATCCGCAAGTCCACGCTTCTGAAGAAACGCCGATCGAAGCATGGATCACGACCATGCCTATTTCTTCAATTGTGGGTGCTGCAGATTGGCTGAATTTGGAAGCGCTGCATCGATATCCCGAGATGAAAATCTGTCTGTCCGAGTGCGGCTTGGGTTGGATTCCTTACTTTATGGAACGTGCAGATTTCGCCCATTCGCGTCACCAGTACTGGACTAACTCAATCAAAGTATTCGGTGACCTCAAGCCGAGTGACGTTTTCAAGCGTCAGTTCATGGTGTGCTTTATCGACGACGAGTATGGCCTGCACAACCTCGACTTCGTAAATGAGGATCTGGTCGCCTTTGAAACCGACTACCCACATTCCGATACCTTGTGGCCGCATGCGCCTGAGCATCTTTGGAAAACCGCAAAGCATTTGTCTGATGAGCGCATCAATAAAGTGACGCACTTAAACGCGATGAATTTCTACAACTTCGACTTGTTCAAACACCACAGTCGTGAAGAGATGACCGTTGGTGCTCTGCGGGCACAGGCAGCGCGCGACGGCGTGGACACCACACCGGTCTCCTCTGGTGGTTACAAGCCGCTTTCGGATGAAGAAGCAGGTCGTGTGATTACCTCAGGCGACCTAGGCCGAATGTTTGCGCACCACGCGCAAGCGAAATAAAACAAGCACAGAGAGGCTAAGATGACTTCCGTACCTTCCTATTCGCCTGAAGTGCTCCTGAAAATCTACCGGATTGCGGCTAAGATCCGCACGGTGGATTCGGGTGTACGCAGTCTGATTCGCTCAGGTGGTTTGGCCATTGCCATGCACCCGCCCACGGGGCAAGAAATTATTGCTGCAGCGACCGGCGCTGTTCTCACCAAAGAGGACTATTTGGTGACGATTTATCGTGGGATGCACGACCAGCTTGCTAAGGGTATGCCCGTAGATTTGCTGGTCGCCGAATACTTTGGCCGCGCCACCGGCGCGTGTAAAGGTAAAGGTGGCCCGATGCACATTACGCATCCCGAGAGCGGCGTAATGGTGACTTCAGGCGTGGTCGGTAGCGGTATGCCCATCGCAACAGGTTTAGCTTGGGCGTCGCAGTTAAAAGATGATGGGCGCGTCACAGTAACCTGTTTTGGTGACGGCGCCTCAAACATCGGCGCGTTCCATGAAGCGCTCAACCTGGCGGCGGTCTGGAAGTTGCCCGTGATTTTCTTGTGCCAGAACAACCGTTACGCTGAGTGCACGACTTACGAAGACGCTACGGGTTCCAAAACGGTGGCCGAGCGCGCCGTGGCTTATGGTGAGAATATGGCGGGCGTTTCCGTAGACGGTAACGATCCGGAAGCGATGTACGAAGCAATCCGTACCGCCGTGGCAAGAGCCCGCGCTGGCGGGGGCCCTACGCTGCTAGAGGCACACACCTTCCGCTTGAGCGGTCATTACTTTGGTGACCCTTCGCCCTACATTCCAAAAGAAGAAATGGCGGAGGCGATGGCGAATGACCCAGTGGTATTGACCCGTGCTGCCGTGTTGGCGTCTGGCGTCGCTACCGAGGCTGAATTGGATGCGATGCAGGCGGAACTCAATGCTGAATTCGAAGCCGCGGTAGAGTTTGCCAAAAATAGCCCTACGCCCGACTTGTCTGAAGTTACCACCGATATTTATGGAGCAGCCTAAATGAGCGACACAATAAACTTTACGCAGGCCTATACTCAGGGTCTAGATGAAGCGATGGCGGCTGATGACTCGGTAATTTTACTGGGTGAAGATATTGGCGATAAAGAAGGTGGTGGTGTATTCAAAGTGACCGCCGGTTTGAGTAGTAAGTACGGGGCACATCGGGTCCGCACTACGCCGATTTCTGAGCAGGCGATCATTGGTGCCGCCATTGGCGCCTCGCTCGCCGGTATGCGCCCCGTCGCCGAAATTATGTTCATGAATTTCATTACGGTTGCGATGGACCAGATTGTGAATCACGCGGCCAAATTGCGCTACATGTCCGGTGGTTTGACTTCGGTTCCCATTACCATTCGCACACGAACCGGTGCGGGCACAGGTAACGGCGGTCAGCACTCTGATATGCTGGAAGCCTGGTTTGCACATGTGCCCGGTATCAAAGTCGTTGTACCCTCGTCACCCGCCGATGCAGTTGGGCTTCTAAAAGCCTGTATTGCTGACGATGATCCTTGCCTATTCATTGAAGACGGCGTTACCCGAACGGTGAAGGGCGTGGCTCCGCCAGCAGATCACTTCATTCCCCTTGGCAAGGCCCACGTTGAACGAGAGGGCACCGACGTGAGCGTCATCAGCTATGGTCGGCCGCTGCAGGATATTCGCAAGATCGCTGATGAAATGAGTGCACAAGGTGTCTCCGTGGAGATCATTGATCTAAGAACGATATCGCCGCTGGATACTGAGACTCTGGTGGCGTCGGTTCGCAAGACCGGACGAGCGGTCGTTGTACACGAGGCGGTTCGCAGCTTTGGTGTGGGTGCCGAGGTGGCTGCGCGCATACAAGAGCATGCCTTTGATTGCTTGAAGGCCCCGGTGCTTCGAGTAGCATCAAAAGACGCGACGGTGCCTTTCGCCCGAACTTTAGAACTGGATTTCTTATATCAGCGTGGCGATATCGAGGCCGCGATCAAACAAACATTAGAGGGAAAATAAATGGCAACAGAACTGTGTATCCCGTCGGTGGGTATGTCGATGACCGAAGGCACTTTAACCGAGTGGTTGGTCGAAAATGGGGCGCAAGTCGAGAAGGGTGATTTGCTCTACACCATGGAATCCGATAAATCGGTGCAAGAGATTGAAAGTCCCGTGAGCGGTGTGCTCGAACAGATAGGCGTGGAAGGTGAGACCTACGAGGTGGGCACCTTGATCGGTAAAATCCTTTGATGCAGGCCTCTGAACTCAGCGATAGCGATGTCGTTATCGTATCAGCAGCACGAACCCCAATGGGCGGTTTGTCTGGCTCTCTCGCCACTGTCACAGCGAGTGAGTTGGGCGCGATCGCGATTAAAGCGGCATTAGAGCGCTGTTCAGTCCATCCGGCAGATGTATGCGAAGTGCTGATGGGCAATGTTCTCAGTGCTGGGGTAGGGCAGGCGCCTGCTCGACAAGCCGCTTTGGGTGCGGGATTACAGGTGCATACACCGTGTACAACCGTCAGCAAAGTCTGTGGTTCGGGTCTAAAAGCGGTTATGTTGGGCTTTGATCAGATCAAAGCCGGTAGCGCTGACTTAGCGGTGGTAGGCGGCATGGAGAGCATGACGAACGCGCCCTACTTCCTGGCTAAGGCGCGTGCAGGCTATCGTGCGGGTCATGGAGAAATCAAGGACCACATGTTTTATGATGGTCTAGAAGATGCCTACACTGGGCGCGCTATGGGCTCTTTTGCGCAAGAGGTTGCAACGGCTCGCAGCGTATCGCGAGAGGCGATGGATGCCTACGCTCTCGAGTCTTTGCGTCGCGCTCAGGCGGCGATTGCGGAAGGAAAGTTCAAGAGCGAAATCGCGCCTGTGCCAGTGACTCATCGCGGTATTGATTCGATTATCGATACGGACGAGCAGCCCGGCAACGCTAAGCCTGAAAAAATACCGAATCTAAAACCCGCGTTCGCAAAAGATGGCACGATTACCGCCGCCAATTCCAGCTCAATCTCAGATGGTGCGGCTGCCTTGGTCGTGTCATCGGTGGCTAAAGCGCGCGCCTTAGGGTTGCCGATTATGGCGAAAATTGTAGGTCACTCCACCCATGCTCAGCAGCCCAGCGAGTTTTGTCTCGCGCCTGTGGGGTCAGTGTCCAAACTACTTTCAAAGGTGGGTTGGCAAGCGAGCGATGTGGATCTCTTGGAGATAAACGAGGCCTTCGGAATGGTCACGATGATCGCTATGCAGGATTTGGGTTTAGACCATAGCAAGGTCAACGTGCACGGCGGTGCCTGTGCGCTGGGGCACCCCATCGGAGCATCGGGAGCACGCATCCTAGTGACCTTGTTGTATGCTTTACAGCAGCGTGGCGGCACCCGAGGGCTTGCGAGTCTTTGCATCGGCGGGGGCGAAGCCACGTCTCTCGCGGTTGAGATGATCTCAGGCTGAGAGTGAGTGCACTCGCTACTCTCGCTCGAGCGACTCTTGAGCGTCCGCCAGACCAGCGCGCCATTCAGTTTGAAGGGCAATGGACCAGTTGGGGTGAATTACAGGCGCTAACGCGCCGCGCGCTCTCGTACTTCGAGGCGGTCGAGCTCGATCGCTCTGAGTCGGTCGTTATTGTTGTTCGTAACACCCCGGCCGTATTTGCGCTCTTGCTCGCCTGTTTTGCGCGTTCGCAAAATGTGCGGACGCTGTATCCTTTTTTGTCTACCAAGGCTTTGATAGCTAAGCTCGATGAGCTCAAAGCTGCCGTGGTTTGCATACCTGAAGTCGATTTGACAGAGCCGCTCAAAGCCTCGATGAGGGCTAACGATCGCCTGTGTATCAGCTACAGCGAACGCGGTATCAGCCAAGAGCACGCGCCTACTCAACCTCTGCTCGGCTCGAGTCATTCTGGTTCGCCTTTTATCGAGATTCAAACGAGTGGTACCACTGGGGCTCCCAAACACTTCAGTGTCTCCTATACCTTGATTGAAAACTTTATGTTGGGCCCCGAAGTTGTAGAGCATGCGGAGTCAGGAGAGCCCTTTGACTGTGCCGAGGTTCGACCGGAACTGCTGTTTTTTCCGATTGGAAATATCACTGGGCTTCATACCAGTGTTGCCCCCTTGATTAAGGGTGTTCCCATTGTTCTATTACCCAAGTTTGATTTGGATGCGTGGCTCGATTACGTTCGAACCTACCGCCCTGAGCGGGCGGGTATTCCGCCAGCGGCAATGCAGGCGCTACTTGATCGAAATATCCCTCAGGCGGATCTGGCATCTCTTCAATCGATGGGATCCGGCGCAGCTCCTTTGAGTGCCGAGCTTCATGAGGCTTTCGAGGAGCGTTATGGGATTCATATCCATCTGGCCTACGGTGCAACCGAATTTGGTGGCCCAGTGTGTGCGATGACACCCGCATTGCGGGCGGAGTTCGGTGATGCTAAACGCTTCAGTATTGGACGCCCTTTCCCGGGATTTTCGATGCGCATATTGGATTCGGAGTCCGGCCGGGAGCTCGAAGATAATGAATTGGGTGTGCTGGAAGTGATTTCGCCGAGGATTGGAGACAGTTGGATTCGGACCTCTGATTTGGCTCGCCGTGACGAAGATGGCTGTTATACCCTTCATGGACGCGCTGATTCCGCGCTGTTTCGAGGTGGCTTTAAGGTGATTCCTGACCAGGTCGAGGCGGTACTCGCTGCCCATCCAGCGATTCATGCGGTGTGTATCGTTGGGGTCCCGGATTCGCGTCTTGGGCAAGTCCCCGCTTGTGCATATACACGCAAGTCGGATCATAGGGACTCGAGCGCTGAAGACTTTGAGCAAGCGCTCGCGGCTTTTGTTCGCGAAAAAATGCCGGCCACGCATGTTCCTGTTTATTGGCGTGAGCTTGATTCTTTACCTCTCACGGCGTCTTTCAAAATCAGCCGAGCCGACGTCGCCGCTTTATTTTGACTGCGGGAGTCGTCATCGACTGGACCGTTTTTCGAGGGCGGACGCCTATTCTAATTTACCTTTTTTAGCGGTCTATTAGCTGGAGCAGGGGGTGGCTTTAGGATTGCAGAATGGCTTCACATTCGGCCAACTGGCCATTTAACCACATGACTTCACTCATATTTTGGAATCCGCTGTCATCGAGCAGCTTGCTCAGTATCCCCTGCTTAAGGGTGATAGCGCCATGGTTGTCAGGTTCGCTGTTCAGGGCAATATCAACAAAGTGAAGCGCTTTTAAGTGCTCGCCCTGCTGATGGTATTGCATGCCACGTTCCACCAAGCTATTGATACCGGCCAACTCAACTAAATCGCTGTCAATCTCGCTGTGATGGCTTGCGTAAAGTTCCGTCGTTGAGCGCATGTAGAACCAGCCGGTATATTCGTTCCAAATGCTTTTTACCGCCCAACTCACCTTGCCGTGAAATTCGCCGATCTGAAGATCCTTTGGCAGTGAAATTTCGGCCATCAGCGCCTCGACCGTCTTTCCTGCATTCATTCCCTTCACGGTTTCATCGTGTATGTATTGAACCGCATCGTGCATGCGTTGCAATCGAGCCCGAATCTCGTCTGCACCAAATACGGGTTGTCCATGTCCTGTGATCAGGGTTTCGGGGCTCAGATCCAGTACCGCTCTTACGCTTTTCATGTAGAGTTTGGCTGATCTCAGTTTGTCTCCACGCGTCGTAGATAAATTAGGCACAGAGTCCAAAATGGGACCAAACAAGTTGCCCGTAAATACCACCTTTTCGTTGCGTAGCCATACGATCACGGAGCAGGGTGACTCGCCTCCGGGAGTGCTTATGACTTCAAATTCACGTTCGCCGATCGAAAATGTCTGACGTTGATCGACTGTGTGAGTGGGTTCAACTAACGGAATATCGAGGTTGCGCTGGTCCAGCGTGGTTTTCCAGATTTTTCCCGATCGCCCACGCAGATACGCGTCGAGCATAGCAAAGTAGTCGCGTGTCTCTGTGAATCGAGCGCCTGTTATGACTCGGGTGTTAGCTGTCTGAAATGCTGGCACGCCGCCATAGTGATCCGGATGCGCTTGGGTCAGAAAAATACTGTGGATGTCGCCGTCTCGGTGCGGTGCAAGCAGGGTTTGGTTGCGGTCCATGCTCGGAATAAAGCCGCCGTTCACTAAGACATCGCCGGCCTTGGTCTTAACCAGATAGCAGTTGGAGACGTCATGCAGCATGTAGATGAAATCGTGAATGACTTCTGCTTTCGTTTGACTTTGCCCAGCGCGGATGAGCGCGGCGACGGGGGGTAAGGTTTGGGTGCGTTCCGTCATTCGTATGTTCCTAAATTAGAAATGGACCATCACTTTGCAAGACTGCGGAGTGGCCGCGATATCGAGACCCTCCAATACTTGATCAAACGATATTCGGTGACTGATCATCGACTCAATTTTATCTTTCAGGCGAGGCATCGCCGCAATTACCTCGGGCATTTCTGTGGGGTAACCCATTGCGGTCGTAATGGTCATTTCACTGGTTAACATTCGACTCACAGGAAATTCGAGTGGCTTCATGTAAGCTGCCGTGATAACAAGTTTGGCGTGAAATTTCGCCATTTGAATTACATCGGCGAGAATATTTGGGGCGCCCGCTGCATCGATGAATGCGTCGGTGCCGACGCCGACGCGCCCGTACGAGGGTGCCTCGCCGTGCAATGAGACCAGTTCTGCCCGCAAGTCGCAGGCCAGTGGATCGATAGCGGCTTTAGCACCAAGGGCCAGAGCCCGCTCGCGCCGCTCGGGTGCAAGGTCAATCGCGATCACATCGCTTATGCCGCGATCAACAAGCCATAAGATCATGCCGAGTCCGATCGGGCCGCACCCGAAGACCACCACTTTATCACCCGCTGAGACTTGGGCTCGATTGACGCCGTGCATAGAGACCGACAGTGGTTCGCACATGGCCGCAATCTCGTAGGGGATACCTTCGGGAATCGGTAGTAGGGATTTACCTAATTCGGCGCTGCGAACCAGCAGGTATTCGGTAAAGGCTCCTTCCGGACCGCCGCTGCCGATATTGCCGGGCGTCTCCATAGGATTAAAAATAACCCGATCGCCGATCGAGATTTCAGTCACATTTTGACCAATTTGGACGACCTCACCGGCACCCTCGTGACCCAGCGCGGTTTTTGTTCCGGGCAAAGGAATGCCGCCAAAGCGAATGTAGCTCAAGTCGCTGCCGCAGATGCCGCAGGCGCCCATTTTGAGTAAAACATCATCGGGTCCGACTTCGGGTACCGTATAGTCGTCGACTCGGACATCGTTTACATCGTGGATAGTAAGGAGCTTCATCTCGTCAATTTCCAATCTAGGGGCGCACCATGTAGCCGCCGTCGATGGTAATGGTTTCACCCGTTATGAACGAGGAAGCATCGCCACATAAAAAGGCGCCGATTCCTTCGAAGTCTTCGATTCGGCCGACGCGTTTCATTGGTATGGTTGGCGCAACGTGCCCCGAGATCGCTTCCTGCATCTTTTCGTCACCCATCATAGGCGTCATGATGAGTCCCGGTGCAACGACGTTGGCGCGAATCCCCAGTGGGCCAAACTCGGTTGCCATGCAACGAATTACAGCGCCAATGCCCGCTTTTGACGCGGCGTAGTTTTGTTTACCTGGAATGCCTTGAAATAAAGATAGGCTACCACAGGCCACCAAGCTACCACCGGGTTCGCCTGCCTCAGCACGTGCCACCATGTGGCGAGCCCCTTCGCGCAAGGTAATAAAAGCACCGTGCAGTGCTACATCTAAAAATTCATGCCAGGCCGCTGTGGGCATATCAAAAACCGATTTAAATCCCGGCGGACCGCCAGCGTTGGCGAATACGCAATCGAGGCGGCCGAATTCGGCCATTAAGGCATCGTATCCCGCGATGATCGCTTCTTCGTTTGAAACATCGATTTGGTAGGCTACGACCTTCGCGGCCCCTGCCTTGAGTAGGTCGTCTACTGCCGCTTTGTTCTTTTCTTCGTTCCGGCCCCAGATGGCGATACTGCCGCCTTGCTTAGCGATACCGCGCGCAAACCCCAGACCGATGCCGCCGTTACCACCGGTAACTAAGGCGACCTTGCCGCTCAGATCAAACAGTCCGCCTTGCATAATTTAGTCCTATTATTTATTTTCATTAATGTTCAACAGTGATGTTTAAAAATATAGCAATCTTCGTATCTGAAGTGAAGCTGTAGCGATGATTGAATGGATCGTCGCAGCCGCCCGCTAACCCTTTGTGGATATAGGTGCGTGATAGGGGCTCAGTTGCGATATCGCGCGCATCACGGTGGCTTACTCGGGTATCAAACAAGGGGTGGAATCCGCGAATCGCCTTGTATCGTAGCGAGAGAGTGGGTGTGATTCGTTCCTTTTCGCGCACAGTATGAACCATCAGTTTGAATCGCTTACACGTACCTTAAGTAAACTATCTAAGCTATGACGTCTGCAGTTTGAGAGCGCGGGCCGTCCCATCAACCGGCCGTGATGCCCTGATCAATCGTGATACAGCTGCCGTGATAGGCTCGAGCGGCATCTGACGCGAGAAAGACGATTAGGTTTGCAGCATCCTCGACTTCAACCAAACCGCGCAACGGTTTGATGCGTGCGAGCAGGCTGGCATCTAAATCTTTCGGCATCTTGGAGAAATTCGAGACGATATTCGTGTTCATGCCGCCGGGCGCCACGGCGTTGATTCGGAGAGGCCTATTAATGTATTCGACAGCCATGGCTTTAGTCAGATTCATCAGGCCCGCCTTGCTCGCACAGTAGGCCGCAGCGTAGGCTCCACCCGTGTAAGCGGCATTGCTCGTCACGTTTACAATAGCACCATTTTGCTCGATTAGATGAGGTATTGCGGCTTGCGATAAGAAGAAAGGAGCGCTCAGATTTACGGCGATCGTCTTATCCCAATCGGTACGCGGCATATCGGTTGAGTGATTGAACATGATGAGTCCGGCGACGTTGCAGAGGGCGTCAAGCCGCCCGAAGGCATTCACTGCTTCTTGTACGGAATACTGGCAATGCTCAAACTGACTTAAGTCCGCAACGTGGGTTTGGTGGTCACCGCCCAGTTCGTCGATTATCGCGCTTGTCTCTTCAAGCCCTGCAGCGTTGATGTCGACCAAAAAGGTTTTCGCCCCGGCTTTGGCCATGGCGATAGCCGTACCTTGTCCGAGGCCAGATCCTGCACCTGTTATCAGAGCGACCTTGCCCCTCATATCATTAACGACGTTCATAGCTGACTTCCTTGGCGGTTTGCTGTCTCAAGTGCTTTCATCTGTCGGTCTATTGACTGTGCAAGTTACGATCTCCCGAAAAATAGGCGGTTGCGAGAGTCGGTCCACTTAAACTCGCAGTTTTATAACACGCGTCGGTTTTTGTCCTGGTTCGCTCTGGCAGATTCCATGTCACGTCACGTGAAAGAGGACAGCCGCGCGACAGTCTTATGGTGATACTACAACACGTACCCTACCTAGATTCTGAACCAGTGCGTAAGGGGTGCCCTTGTAACGCTCGTCTTGGGATGCCACTCGCAGTACTGGAAAGTAGGTGCCCGCCGAGTCGAATGCGACTTCGGTGGTGTAGATTAAGGTATTGCCCGATGTATTCGTGTGACGCGGAGTGGCCTTAACGTTAAATGCGCCCGAGCCATCGATATCCCAAGCCGCTTCCACAATCGGATTGCCTTGTGAGGGGATTTCTACCCGTGCCTCTAAAACGACTTTATCCTTAACTGCGGTCTCGGCTCGGGTGGCACCATTGGCACGAACCTGAACCGTCGGCTGTATGCCCTTACGCTCGTTCGCCGAGATCGGCACTTCGATTTGTCCATCCTCAAGTTGGTACACGGTGTTGTCTGCGGGTAACTCGCCTTTCTCAACCCACTGGCTCAGGTCCCACAGTGCTTGATGCAGCACACCGAGATAGCTCACGGTGTGAGTGTGGTCGGTTTGGCGGGCTGAATCCCCGTGATTGGCGTGGTCGGTCATCCACAGGCGGAAGTGCGTGTCGGTCTGGCCTGCAAGGTGCTTTTGAACCTGTCGTCGATACCAGTCTCCCTGCCAGGGGAAAGCCTCGGTGTCATGCAGGTTCTCGACCAGTATCATTTTTCCATTGAAGGCGCCTGTTTGCTCTTTTCCGGTGGCGCCTTTGGCAAGCATCGGGCCCAACAGCCGCCGCTGTGGGTAAATCGGATCTCCGTTCTCGTCTCGATATTGATCCCAGACCGGAAAGTCTGGGCTCGGAACTTGATGTCGGTGATAGGTCTGGGAAGCCAGAAAATCGCGGTTGTTGATGCTCACGCGGTCGCCCACGGAGAGCGTAGCGAGTGCTTGGCTCGTTTGTCCATCCAGAACGATGTAGGACCCTTGAATTTGGGTGATAAGCACTTGTGTGCCTGCATTTGCGCCGGTTAATACACTCATGTCGGCGCCGATAATGCTTCGAGGAAAAGCAGTCTCTAAACGGATTGCGACGGGTGTCTGGTCGATTTGTGTGTCACCGGCGGTTTGCCAAGCGTCATCGGCTCGCCCCTTCGGTCTGCCAGCGGTATTTTTAATGCGAAGACCAGCCTGCAAGGCTTGATTTAAAGTGAGGGTCTCTACCACTGTCGTTTCACTCTCGACCAGCGCAGCTCGCAGCGACGGTGAGCCCTCGTAACCCTCATAGCCGGGTTTGGTCCAAAAATCATCGAAGTAAGTCGGATCAATCATGCGGAGTATAGGATAGATGACTGCGTAAGCGTGCAGTCCGAGGGTTTCGTGCAGTTGCCATCCCTGTGGTGGGAAACCCATTTGTGTGGCCTCGCGTAGTGCAGCCGTTTCCTCTGTGGTGAGCCCTTCGTAGGGGCTGATGCTTGAGCCCACATCGAGTCGGTCCGCGATTTGAGGCAGCTTATGTTCGAGTACCCGCATCGCGTAGGTGCGGATCGTAAATAAGTTGGGGAGTGCCATAGGAGAACCGAGTACAAAGGGTACCACGCCATCCCAAACCCCTTCGGTGTTTTCGGCTCCAGCAATGGTGCGAAACGCACCGCCGCTGCCGCCGAACGCATAGCCATAGGCGCGGCCTTGACGATAGAGCTGCTCCGCTAAATGACGTGAAAACTGCGCGGCGGCCGCATTAGCTCGATAGGCGCCGACGGTGGGGTCATTGCTGGGGTCTCGCGGGTCTACCGGGCCACCGCCATTGGTCTCAACGAAGTAGGCTCCGCTTGCAATTGAAAAGCCAATTTTATCGCTCTCACCGTTCTGCCCCTGTGACAGGTTCTCGCTGTCTGGAACGGGGGTGATGTATTGGAAAAAACGGCCTTCGTATTGGCTTTTTGAAGGAAAATAGAATGAAAAACGCGTGTTTGTATCCCTGAAGCCACCGTGGATATAGCGGTGCTTAACCGGTGTTTCGCGCCACTCGTCAACATCAATATAGGGCGTCTCGAATAAAGGTTCAGGCGCTACGAAGCCGTCTGTGCTGAGACTCACCTCTGCTTCTTGCGAGCAGGATGCCAAGAAGCTGGTAAGCAAGCCTATGGTGAAAAGCCTTATGAGATTTACCGATCTACTCTTATTTGGAAGGCTGGGCATGGTGGTGTCCTCAACGGTGCTTAGGCTTCTTGTAACAGTTTGCGCGAAATGATGATCCTCTGGATCTCGCTCGAGCCCTCATAAATCGTGGTGATACGGGCATCTCGCGCTAATCGCTCCATCGGGTATTCGCGATTATAGCCATGCCCCCCTAATAGCTGGATGCCGGTGTAGCAGGCGCGATTAGCGGCTTCACTGGCAAACAGCTTGGCCATCGAGGCAGCAGAGGCGAAGTCACCCCCCGATTCCTTAATGCTAGCTGCTTGCCAGACTAGCAACCGCGCCGCTTCCATTTCGGTGTAAGCGTCTGCCAGCATCCACTGTAATCCTTGGAAATTAGCGAGTGCTTGGCCAAACTGCTTGCGTTCCTTGATGTAATCACGAGCGTAGTCTAAGGCAGCAAGACCGATACCGAGTGCGAGCGACCCAATACCGATGCGCCCGCCAGCGAGTTCGCCCAGAGCGACTTGAAAACCTTTATTCAGTTCGCCCATCAGCGCCGAAGCAGGGATGCGGCAGTTATCGAAGTAAACCGAGTTTGTGGCAGAGCCTTTCTGTCCCATTTTGTGTTCGGCGGGGCCCACTGTGAGGCCGGGGGTGGTACGCTCTACTAGAAAGCAAGAGATGCCCTTACCCCGCGGTGCATCCGGGTCTGTCACGGCCCATACAACGAAAACGCCAGCGTATTCTCCGCTGGTAATGTAGATCTTGTTGCCGTTAAGAACCCACTCCTCGCCGTCTTTGGTGGCTTTGGTGAGCATTGCAGATGGGTCGGAGCCAGCCCCCGGCTCTGTGAGGCAGAATCCGGCCGCGGGGTATTCGCCTGAGCAAATCTTCGGTATGTAGCGGTTCTTTTGGTCTTCGTTACCCACCGCCTGAATGACTTCTGCCACCATATTGGTAACCGATACGGTTACAGCGGTGGCCGCGCAGCCTTTGGCTATTTCGGTGATCGCGAGGCTGAAGGCGATGGGGCCTACGCCCGAACCGCCGTAGCTAGGGTCAACGTTGAGACCCATGAAACCCAGGTCGGCGAGCGTTTTCAAGTTGCCAAAAAACACGTTTTCGGCTTCGGGTGAACCAATATCCAATTCTGCGGCGTTTGGCGCGAGCTCACGTTGAGAAAAGTCTCGCGCTTGATCTTGGATCATTTGGTGTTCTTCTGTGGGTTGAAAGTTCATGGGCTTGTCTTGTGGGTCCTTAATTCAAGTTTCATCAGAGTGACCTTGTGTCGGGTGTATCGTGTTTCTAGTTGCGCACTTCGGTGGCGTTCAGTCCAGCGATTTGACCGATACGTTATATCCTCACTGATTTTTCACGCTTTCCGTTATTAAACAACATTGTTGGTTAATTCATGAATCTTAATACAGATGCTGTTTGGCGGCAAACTATCAAATTTGTTCGTACTAATATTTATTTAATTTCTGTTCCTTCGCTGGGCTTTTGACGTAAAAATACGCTTGTTTTTTGATTTTCAAGCTGTTTTAATCTGCGTCGAAACATTGTCTTATTAATTTGTCCGTACAAAATTTATGGAATACCTGTGGAAAAGCTGACCGATTACCTGCTGCATAAGGATGCTTTGGCCAAGGCCTGCAGTGAAGCTCTATGGGCTTTGTTTGATGGTGATAAAGCGAGTCTCAACATTGCACACGAGTGCATAGTGCGTCATGCCGATGGCAGCGGTAGGCCCGCGGTACGTATTGCGCACGCCGATGGCGGCAATGAAGTCCTGAGTTTCGATGAGATCGCAATGGCTGCCTCGCGGTTTGCTCACTGGCTTGAAGGCGAGGGTTTTGCAAAGGGCGATCGAATCGCCCTAATGCTAGAGCCCTCGAAGGCGTACTACGTTTTCTTGTTCGGTGCGATGCTACGCGGCTGTATAAGCGTACCCATGTTTACTCTGTTCGGCCCTGATGCCCTGAGGTTGCGGGTTGATGATTGCAGGCCCGCTCTGTTTCTTACCAATTCGGAAAAGGCTCCGATAGCAAGGGAAATAGCAGGGCTTCGCGTGGTTGAGGCGAGCGAGTCATTTATAGATGAATTAGCGTCTTTTCCCGACGTGTACGAGCCGGATACTCAGCCGAGCGACTTGGCTTGTTTCCAGTATACCTCTGGCACCACGCGCGAATTGCCCGAAGCGGTAAAACACACACACCGATCTATCGT
>Ga0222719_10001941_pt1 | contig 19424 bp, 21 predicted proteins | sample C33_34DmetaG_FD_165039 | JGI IMG/M metagenome (GOLD analysis project Ga0222719, IMG submission 165039) | Estuarine water microbial communities from San Francisco Bay, California, United States - C33_34D | ecosystem: Environmental > Aquatic > Marine > Unclassified | place: USA: California... | reverse complement strand
CCCACCAATTAAAAAACCCATAAAGAATAATCTTATTAAATTTTTACTACTTGGTGTATTTGAATTAATATTTAAAGATGCCAATCTAAATTGACTAATCCCTAGATATATTAAATAACCCGCTCCAAGCCATCTTACCACTATCATTGCAGGCTCTAGTATTTGTGCTAGATATCCCAGTGATAAAATTGCTAAGGTCAAATAGGTAATATCTCCAACAGCTTCTCCCGCACTTAGTATCAAGCCAGATCGCAGTCCTCGAGTTGTGGATATTGATAATGCAGCTAGAGTCCCAGGTCCAGGAGATATACCAAAAATAAAAGTTGCGATTGATAAAGAAATTAGAGTAGTAAAATCCACTGCAAGACATTAAAGATTTTTCCTATAGTCAACAACATAAAATGCTAGTATGTAAGACGAATGCAGAAATTCAAAATATTTGATGGTCATAATGATGTGCTTTTCCGTCTTTATCTTAAAAATAAAAAAAATGCTTTTTTAGATTTTATACAAGGAGATAATGAAGGGCACCTTGATCTTCCTCGAATGCAGCAATCAGGCTTTCATGGTGGTTTTTTTGCTATCTATGTTCCTTCACCAGAAGTAGGGGTAATTGATAGTGATAAGCCTGTTCGCTATGACGATATGGAAAAGGATGAATATTCTCTTCCTCTTCCTGATTTATTAAAAGCCGATGTCGCCCTTCCTATTGTTATAAGAAAGATATCTTTATTGTCTGAAATTGAGAAAAACTCTAAAGGTCAAGTTAAGGTTTGTTTGAATGGACAAGAGCTAGAGCAAAGTTTTCAAGATAATAAATTAGCAATTATTATGCACATAGAGGGGGCAGAGTGTATTGACGAAAATTTTTATAATTTAGAAGCACTGTATCGATCGGGACTGCGATCTATAGGTCCAGTTTGGTCAAGACCTACAATTTTTGGTGAAGGAGTTCCTTTTGCCTTTCCTCAATCTCCAGATACAGGAGGAGGGTTAACTGACCTTGGTGTGGAATTAATAAAACATTGTAATGATTTGAATATGATCGTTGATAATTCACATTTAAATGAAAAAGGTTTTTGGGATATTGCGAAATATTCGCATCATCCATTAGTGGCTACTCATAGTAACGTACATACAATTTGTCCACATACGCGCAATCTTACCAATCGCCAGTTAGATGCAATTAAAGACACTCGTGGAATGGTGGGAGTTAATTTTGCACCAGCATTTTTGAGACAAGATGGAAAAATGTTAGCGGATACTGATATTCAATTAATTATTGATCATTTTAAATACCTTATAGATCATCTTGGTGAAGATCATGTTGGTTTTGGATCTGACTTTGACGGGGCTATGATGCCAAAGGAACTTAATAGCGTTACTGAGATGCCGAAAATAATAGAGTTGATGCAAAACCAAGGGTTTGATCATTCTTTGCTAAATAAAATCTGTCATCAAAATTGGATAAATTTAATTAAAAAAATCTTAATTTAATGAAAGAAACTTTAGTCTTCTGTTTTTTGTGATACATTAATTAAATGGGACTACATTTTGATCATAAATCAAAAGCTGGTGAAAGAGCTATGGAAAAAGAGCGCAAAAGATTAGAAAAACTAGCTGCAAAAAAAGCAAAACGCGAAGCAAAACGTGAAGCTGATGAACTTGCAGAATTAGAGCGACTTACCAATCCTAATGCTTCTTCAGAAGAAAATCAGGAAACTTAATTCTGATTAACCTAGTATATAATTATTCTTTCGATCTATAGTATCGACATTTAACTACTTTAATTTGTATTTTTTTTGACTCTCTGTCATAGAGTGTATTTGTCCCTGGTACCATTTTTGAAAATCTGGAGAGGTGTCTTTATAGAGCACGACTTTTTTTCGAATTAAAAATAATCCAATATCCCATTCTGGTAAGCCAATAAATGTTTGCCTTTCTGTATGCATTACTTTTGTTGAGGCATCAAGGGGTTCTTGTTCGCAAAGAAGATACCCGTAGTGTTCGCCCCAGACATAACGAATTATAGGAGAGGGAGTATTTACCATCATTTCAACATATCGTTTTTCATTTTTTAAAAAAACTTCCATCCCGGGTACAGGAGCGTGGATAGAAGCAAAGCTTAATCCAATCTTTTCTTTAGGCACCCACACAGATGGAAAAGAAACATGTAATGCAATCAATCTATTTGAACGATGAAAAACAGCTAGGTCTTCTTGTAGGTGATAGCCTAAATCCTCAAAATTTTGAAAAGTTGTATCTTTTTTTGGATATTCTTTTTTTAAAATCTGCCGAACATTATTACAAATGGCATCATCATGATCTGATGAAAATAGGCTATCAAAAAAGACGTTATTGTGAGTTTTTTTTTTAAGATTTAAATATCGAGCTTCTTGATCATCAAATTCAATTATAGGGAGGTTTTCAATGCTTTTGATTCCAGGTGCTACAGTGTAGATAGGCCCATATTGTTTCCAATCAATCATTTAGTTAAAAGAATTATTATTCCTATAACAGTAATTGCAATAACAATTAATTTCCGAAACATCAATTCAGGTATACGTGTATGCACTAGGTATCCCAACCATACACTTATCATGACTAAGAAGGCTATGGGATAATAAGCATTTATTATTGTTGTATAACTTCCCCCGAGGGCTAAAAAAAATAAAGCTCTCATTGAATTAATTACAAAAAAGTAACCTGCCATTGTAGAGCGAAGTTCTTGTTTAGAAGAAAAATTATCCTTAAATCCCATCAGAACAAAAGGACCTCCAACAGTATATATTCCTTGAATGAAACCTCCTAAAATCAACAAAATTTTTTTAATCATCTTGGGAATAGCAATATTTGGAAAAAAAAGATTAATAATTCCATATATAATTAAAATTATTGAAAATAATTTGATTAATAATCCTGATGCAAGATACGTAATCATCGTTGTTCCAATAAGAGCACCAGGAATTGTGTATATAAGTATTGTTCTAAGGTGTTTAAACGATAAATATTTAAAAGATTGAATGAGAACGGCTAATCCTGAAGATAAGCCAACAATCATCGCAAGTTTTAATAAAGATTCGAAGTCATATATTAGCCCACTAATGCCTAAAAAAATGATCGTCCCCCCAAAACCAAAAATACTTTCAATCGCATAAGCAAAACAAGCAATAATAGCAATAACTGAAAAACTGGGCATGATAAATAATTAATCTAATTATAATTGTTTTATGTTAAAAGTAATCTATGCATTTGAGATATCTATCAATCACTTTAGTAATTTTGATATTAAAAATAAACTCTGCATATTCTCTTACTCAAGATGTTTCTTTAACTATTTTAGTCCAGTCGCCATTAAAAATGGAATACGTACTAGCAAAAAGTATTTGTAAACTTTTAGATAGAGATTTACGCATCTCTCATAGTTTTGGTGGCTCTAACACTTTGGAGTGCGATATTCGTTTTGATGAAAGTGCAGATGAAATTATTACTAAAGTAGAGCAAAATCAATTTCAATATGCGGTTATCTCTAAACAAGATATTCTTAACAGGCCTTCAAATCTTTCTATTCGATCAGTTTTATATTTTCCTGCAGATCAAGAATATATTTTTATTACTAATCAAAATGTTGATCCAGAGATTATTAAAGAAATTAATTATGGTATCATTAACCATCTTTTAGAATTTCAATACTTACACCCCTCTTTTATCAATTTCTCAGAGAATAATTTGATTATAAAACAAGATATCCCTATGCATATGGGTACGTTGCGTTTTAATGATGAATGGAGAGATGAGAAAAAAAGAAGATTTATAGAGGTAGACTAATTTTCATAAAACCTTCAGTTACTACATACACAAATACTGTAGCAAAAAAAATAGCTCCTAAGAAAATTCTCATAGTTAATATTTACTAAATAGACTCTGAGAGTAAAGAATATAAACTGTGCAAAATTGTCATGAATGAATTTATTTTTGGTTTTAGCACTGGTTTGAGCTTTATCTTGGCTATTGGCGCTCAAAATCTCTTTGTAATGGAGCAAGGTATTCAAAAAAATCATATTTTTTTAGTAACTACAATATGTGCGATAAGTGACTTTTTATTAATATTTCTTGGAATATTTATCTTTTACTCAATTCAATCTTTTTTAAACTCCGAAACAACTCTTATCTTAAATATTCTCTTAATATGTTTCTTATTGTATTTCATTTGGGGAAAAATTAAGAACTTTAGGGAAAATCTTGAGATACCTGAACAAAAACAAAAGTCAAAGTCTATTGTGATTGCCCAAACGCTAGGTTTTACATTTTTAAATCCTCATGTTTATTCAGATACTGTATTTATGTTGGGAAATTTATCAAAGTCCCTTCAGTTTTTTCACCAGAAGATTGCCTTTGGATTAGGGGCGAGTTTAGCATCTATTCTTTTTTTTTATAGTATTGGCTATGGATCTTATTTTTTAAGGTCTTTTTTTTTGAATAAAAAAATTTGGAATATCACTAATGTGATTATCATTATTTATCTCTTGGGATTGGTTTTTTATTTAGTTTTTAAAGAAATATTTAAATTTATTTAGTTTTTCTACTTTCTTAATTAATATAATCAGATATCTAAAATTTGCATAGTTACTGTGCAATCATAACAGTTTATTTCATATAGCTTCATAGGTATCGTCAAAATATATAGAAGAGTGGATATCAAAAAATTTCTATCCTCCTAGTTAGAACATTTTCTCAGCTAAAACCCTCCTAGTTTATAACTGACCACTCTTCTAAACCCTTATGAGATATGAATAATTTTTCCACACTTTATCCTGCACTTTTATTTCCTGCGATACCTTTAATGATGATTTCATTTGGTAATAGATACACTTCACTTGCAGCTTTAATTAGAAAGATTCATGATTTAATAGTGGTGAATCATCTCTCTAAAAAAAATGCAAAACACTACCTTGATCAAATTAAGGTATTAACTCAGCGCTTAGCATTAGTTCGAGCTAGTCAAACTTTATCTGGGGTAAGTTTTATTTTAAATTTACTCAGTATTTATTGTTCTTACATAGAAAATTATGAAATTGCTTTGAATTTCTTTGGTTTTGGTGTGCTAGTTTTTGCCTTAGCTATTTTAACCTTTATTTATGAAATACAACTTTCAACCAAAGCTTTAAGTAAACATTTAGAAGATTTAAAAGATCTTTCATAATTGCTGGTTTTAAATATTAGTTAAGCTATCTTTATACGTATTAACTATGAAAATTTTAATATTTTTTCTTTTATCTTTATCTATATCAGGTTGTAGTGGTAATTATAATTTTGCTTGGTTTGCTATCAATCCTTTCCACTCCCAAGGATCATCTAATATTGAATTCTTAATAGGAGGTCTCTTAACTACGATATCAGTATCATTAGTGAGCCTAGTTTTAGCAGCAGTACTCGGTCTAATTGTTACATTACCAAATCTCAGCTCTAGAAAATCTCTCAGATATTTAAATATCACTTATGTTGAAATATTTCGTGCAATTCCTGTCTTGGTACTATTATTGTGGATTTATTACGGACTCCCATCAATTTTTGGAGGAAGTCTATCTTTCAATCCTTTTGTTGCTGGAGTAATTACTCTAGTTCTTCATGAATCTGCTTTTATTTCTGAAATATATCGCTCAGGAATTCAAGCAATCAAAAAAGGTCAGATTGAAGCCGCTAAATCATTGGGACTGAATGAAACTCTTGTATTTATTAAAATTGTTCTTCCTCAAGCAGTAAGAATAATTACGCCAGCCCTTTTAAATCAGGGTATTTACATTTTAAAAATGAGCTCGCTCATATCAGTAATTGGTTTAGGAGATTTAACAAGAAGGGCTAATGAATTAATCGTTACAACTTACCGCCCGTTAGAGATTTACTCATTTTTAGTTTTAGAATATTTAATTTTAGTTATATTCGCTTCTTATCTAGTAAGAAGAATTGAAAAAAAATTTCAAATTAAGTAGATGTTACAGTTTTGAGAGATGAACCTTCTTTTTTTATTAAATATCTCATATGAAAGAAAATTAGAAAAGCAGCTATAACATTACTACAAAGTATAGCCCACCAAATTCCATTTAATCCTAAGCCTAGAGTTTGAGAAAAAAAATAGAAAGTAAATGGTGGTATAATAGCCAATCTCAAAAGAGTATAAAAAGCATTAATGCTAGGTTTTTTCATACCAGATAAAACTGAGCCGCTTTGGTGGATAACTTGATAGATAAAAGTAAGAAAAGCAGCCATAAATAAATAGCTGCCTGCTATTTTTATCACGTCAGTATCTCTTGTGAATAAAAATGCCATTTGCTCGCCTGCAAGAAACAAAATTGCAGATCCAAAAACCATCATAAATAATGCTAACTTTAAGGATGTAGTAAATACCTCATATATCCTATCAAAATTTTTAGCTCCATAGTTTTGACCTGTCATGCTTAACACGGCTGTGTTGAGGCCAATTGCTGGAAGGAGGATGATTTGTTCAATTCTTAATGCGATACCATACCCTGCACTAGCATTCGCGCCATAACCAGTAACATATTTTTGTATAATAAAAAATCCTACACCAATAAGTAACATATTCATGCTAGAGGGGAGCGCTTGTTTAAAAATATCTATAGTAATTTTTGTTTTTAGCTTGCAGTAACTCAATTGGAATTTTTTAGATAAAGGATTTTTTAAAACAAAATATCCTAAATAAATAACGTTAAAAATCTGACACAATATTGTTGCTATCGCAATACCCATAGTTCCTAGAGCGGGGAAGGGACCTAAACCTAAAGATAGAATAGGATTGAAAATCAAATTTATAATAAAGCCAATTATAAGTGCATTCCTATTTTTTTTTGTATCTCCTTGGGCATATAAGAAAGAGTTAATGACATTTGCAAAAATAAAAAAAGGTGCCCCAAAGGCTAAAGTCTGCATATATCGAAGACCATTCTCTAAAAATAATCCACTTGCTCCAAAAAAGATAAAGACAGGCTCTGAAACTATATAGGTGATATAACCAACTAGCACAGACAAAACTAGCGAAATAGTTAGTGATTGGATGTAAGTGTATATAGCATCTTCTTCTTTCTTAGCGCCGAGAAGATTGGAGACTAGCGCGGTTGTCCCTTGACCGAAACCCACTGCAAATGCCAGTAAGATGAAGTAAACAGGAAAAGAGATGGCTAATCCCGCGAGAGCTTCTGTACTGATTAAACCAGCATAAAAGGTATCTACAACATTATATAATGTGTAAAAAAGCATCCCAATACCAGCAGGCACAGCCATGCTAATTAATTGTTTTTTAATATTGCCTTGTGTGAGATCCATAAATCAAAAAGGTTTCACAACAGCAAGTATAACAATGAGTATTAAAAGGATAGTAGGAACTTCATTAATTAATCGGAGATATTTAGAGCTGTAGTCTCTGTAGTTATGTTCCAAATTCTTTCTAATTTTTGCTAAGTACATGTGAAAACCAGACAAAATGATGACTAAAATAATTTTTAAGACTAACCATCCAGCAAATCCAACATAATGAACAAGACCCAATCCAAACAACCAAGTAAGTATCATTGCAGGATTCATAATTAAACGGAGCAACTTATATTCCATTTTTTGAAAAACATCATTCATCTCTCTATTGGTATTATTTTCAACGTGATAAACAAATAATCGAGGGAGATAAAAAAGACCAGCAAACCATGAAACAAATGAAATGATATGCAATATCTTTAAAATTTCATACATCATTTACGACCACTTTGCTTCAGGAGGCATCGACATAAGAATAGCATCAATATTTCCACCTGTTTTAAGACCAAATAAGGTTCCTCGATCATACAAGAGGTTAAACTCAACATACCGAGATCTCTTTTTAGAAAGGGCTTTTAAATCATTATCATCAAAATTAAGATCTTTTTTTCTATTAACATTATCAACTATAAAGTTAATAAAAAATTGTCCTGTATCTTTAATAAAAGATAAATCTTTTTCAAAATTATCACTGATATAATCAAAAAATATTCCCCCAATGCCCCTAGGTTCTTTTCGATGCTTTAAATAAAAATATTCATCACACTGTTTCTTAAATCGATCATAATAATCTTGATGATGTTGATCGCACGTCCTTTTAAGCCCCTGGTGAAAATTATCTGTTTCTTCGATTTCAGGAATAGCCGGTGTTAAATCACAACCCCCACCAAACCATTGTTTTCCTTTAGTTGTGATGTATCGAGTATTAAAATGTGCTGCTGCAATTTTAGGATTTTTCATATGAGCAACAACTGATATTCCACTCGCCCAAAAACTAGGATCTTTTTCTGTCCCAGGCATACTGCCTCTAAATTCTTCACTAAATTCGCCATGTACAGTGGATATATTTACCCCAACTTTTTCAAATATTTCACCCTTGAGAATTGACATTTTTCCTCCACCTCCGCCAGGTCTCTGCCATTCTTTTTCTTCGAAATTTGATCCTTCTACTTTTTGAATTGATCCTACCATTTGATTACGCAGTTCTCGAAACCAATTTTCAGCCTGAATTTGTTGATTATCTATCTGACTTGTCATACCCATCCATGTAATTCATTTTCTAATAATGAGGTAAGAAGGAGTATATGATCATCTCGATCATTAAGACAGGGGATATATCCAAATTTTTTACCCCCATTTTCCATAAAAATTTCTCTATTTTCTTCATTTAATTCTTCAATTGTCTCAAGGCAATCAGAAGAAAAAGCTGGACTGATGACATGTATATTTTCAATTCCATCCTTTGCTAATTTTTCAATAGTTTTATCTGTATAGGGTTGTAGCCACTCTGCAGGACCAAACCGAGATTGAAAAGTTGTCATATAACTATCCTCAGGTAATTTCATGGACTCGGCTACTAGCCTAGTTGTTTTTCTACAGAAGCAATGATAAGGATCACCTTTATCAAGATATTTTTTGGGAATGCCATGATAGCTAAATAGTAGTTTTTTGGGCTTTTCGTTTTTACTCCAAAAATCTTCAATACTGTTTTTTAATGCTTCGATGTAAAGTGGCTGATCAAAGTAACTACCTATGAATCTTAAAGAAGGTACCCATCTCCATTGTTGTAACTCCATGCTGACTGCATCAAAAGTAGAACCAGTAGTTGCAGCACAATATTGTGGATACAAGGGCAATACTATTATGCGATCACAGTTTTGATTTCTTAAATTATTCAAACCCTTTGCAATACTTGGATTGCCATATCTCATTCCAATATCAAAAATAAGATTAGGGTATTTTTTTTCTAATATATCTTTGATAAGATTTTTTTGTTTTTTGGTATAAAGTAACAAAGGTGAACCATCATCTGTCCAAACAGATTGATAGGCCTTAGCGGATTTAGCAGGTCTTGTACGAAGAACAATGCCATTTAAAATTAACCACCAAATAGCTTTAGGCGTTTCAATGACTCTTCCATCGCTTAAAAATTGTTTAAGATATGTTTTCAGAGAAGGGGCAGTAGGTTCGTTGGGCGTACCTAGGTTTGTGAGGAGTATTCCAGTTTTTAATCCAGAGCCATGAATGTAAAGCTCATTACCTTTAAATTTTGTCATTGAAAAATATACGTTTTTTAAGTTAATTTAGTTCTTATTTGATCAATAAAAAGGTGAATATTAGCTTCAGGTGTGATTTTTTGCACGCCGTGATCTAGGCTTGCAATCCAGCCTGAGCGATAAGCTGGAGGGTAGTCAAGACAAAGACTTAAATACTCATTTAAAGAGGACTTAAAGCTACTTTTGTCATCAATAGTTAGAAGTTCATTGGAAAAATTTCCTTGAAGACTTAATTCAGTATTTGGCAATTCCTCAAATATATTTTGTTGTGTGCCCAGGACAGTTAATTTTAATCCCTCAATTTTTTTTAATTCCTGAAATTTATTTGAAGAAATGTTTTTTGTAAAATATCCAATTCTATTAGGGTACTTTTTAGTAATTGTTTTAATAAATGGAATGCAATATGTAATAAATTCTTCATCTTTTAAATTATTGGCCTCAGTGTCAAAAATCATTAAAAGATCTATGTCATGACTGAATTGTATATCTATATTTTTACTTAAAATATTTTCTAATACAGGAAGGGCTAATGAGGTAAGATTATCTGCAATTGGATTATTGCGAATTGCAAAATGATAAAGAGTAATAGGCCCTCCAACAAAACCAATTAATGATTTATCTTTACTTAAATTTTGACGAATTAGCCCAAGTGATTCATTTTGAAATTGAATATAATCTGTAAAATCATCAAGATTATAATTATTCAACATTTCTTTTGATAGATTGTTTTCGAATATAGGACCAGGTCTAAATGAAAGACCCATACCTAAAAAATCAAGAGGAAATAAAATATCACTAAATAGTATAGCTGCATCAAAATCAAAATCTTCTATGGGACCCAGCGTTACTTCACATGCAAGTTCTGGCTGTCTACATAATTCCTCAAAGCTATATCGCTGTTTTAAGCTTTGATAATGTTTATGATAGCGACCGGCTTGCCGCATCATCCAAATAGGAGGTACGTTTTGCTCAATTCTGTTGAGGGCTTGATGAAATTTTTTATTATAAATATTTTGCAATATCTCTAGCTCCATAGGTAATAATAAAATCAGCCTTTGCTCTTGAAAATACTTGTAAAGATTCATTTAACAAATCTTGGTAGTTGCCTAATTTATTTTGGTGTAAAAGCTGTAAACTCGCAAACTCCCCACTGACTTGGTAAGCGCCCGTAGGTAGAAGTGTTTCTTTTTTAATATCAGCAATTAAATCTATGGACGTCATACCTGGTTTAACCATGAGGTAGTTAGCACCTTGAGCGGCATTTATGATTGAGTTTTCAATGGCTTTTGTGCGATTAGTAACGGGAAGTTGATAGGACGAGCGATCAAAACCTTTAGGTGAAGAATTAGCTGCATTTCTAAATGGCCCATAAAAATTACTTTTAAATTTTGTTGAGTAGCTCATTATCTGTGCATTTCTGAATTCATTTTCTTGAAATATTTTTCTTAGATAGCGTGTAGTATTTTTCATCATATCGCTGGGTGCGATGATATCTGCGCCTGCCTCTAAATAGGTATTAGCTGCTAGCCCTAAAGCATAGTGTGTTTGTTTTAAATCAATCTTTTTTTTTTGAGATATACCACAGTGTCCATCAGGAGTTATAGAACACAAACAAGTATCAATAAGTAGGGTTATATCATTTTGAAACTGTTGTTTTAAGTTTCTAATAACCTCATAATGAAAACTAAAATCTTCTGGAAGTTTTTGTTTTTCTTTAGGGACAAGAAATAATAAAAAATTCTTAATTCCCTTTTTTAAATCACCTTCTATGCCTTTTATTATATCAGATTGACTCCAACTATAATTACTACCCATTCCTTTAATAATTTTTTTTGATTTAAGCTTTTGATCTACAAAAAAAGGCTGAATTAACATTTTTTTTTGTAGTGTCGACGTTGATTTATTTGGAAAGTAATTTTTCATTTTAATTCATACTTCTTAAAATCATCATAATTAAGATATACGTTTAAATTCTCTTTTGAAACAAATCTAGATATTTGTTGGTATGTTTGGCCAGGCCCACACGCATTTCTATGGTTCAAAATATCAGGTCTTAATTGTATTGCTAATTTAAAAGCTGAAAAACTCATCCAGTAAAAGCTTTTTGCAGTGAAAAGATTATCAATTGTGAATTCATTTATTGAGGGAATTAGATTGTAATGGGAAATAATCGGATAATTTCCTTTAAAAACATTACCCTCATATGAAAGTTTATAAATAGATGTTTTTTTGGATTTGTAATAACTTTGAACTTCTCGATAATTTTCTCCAAATCCGTCTAAAGAGGAATTTATTAGAATGCCCTTTCTATTTAATTTTTTCCAAGTAGATATTCCAGAAGTGACAAGATTAGAGGTTTTTTTTAATGAATCAGTCTCTTTGTATTCGCTCCTAGTAAGTAGAAGATTTTTATTATCTATTTTTTTAGAAAAATCTTTCAGATTTCTTTTAAACATTTGATATGAAGAAAGACTTGATGGAAATATATACTTAGTTTTTTTTGAATTAATTTTTGTGAGATATTTCTTTTCATTGAAGTATTTATTAGTATGGGCGTCCTTGCCTTTAGCAAATAGTATTTTTTTATTTAATATATTTTCTATGGTAACCCCAATGTCAAGAGCGCAACCACCACCCCATTTAGCTAAATATTTTCTTTCCATTGAGCAATCCTCTAACGAAGAAATATGATTTATTTTTTTCATAATTTTTTGTGTTTGTAGATCATCTTTTCTGTATTCGATAGCTATACAACCTTGTGCTGCAGCGCTAGGAAATGCTGATAGGGGAAGAATAATTTTTTCAAATTTATCAAAAGAAGTTTTGAATTTCTTAAATTCTTTTTTATCCACTTTTTCACCATATTTAAAAACTCTATCTATGGCTGCTTTAGCCATAAAAACACCATCATTATCATTAGAGGCCAAAACCTTTTTTAGGCGAGTTTGGATATTGCCTCTAATTGTAGTTGCTTTAAAAGATTGAAAGGGAAGGTAATCCTTTAATAATCTTAGATAATATTTTCTTCTAGGCGATGATGTAGCTATAACTAATTTCTTCTTCTTTAAAGAAGTTTTCTTAATGAGAATTACATCTCGAGGATCGTCTCTTTCAAGACAAACAAATGATGTTTTACTTGAATTTTTGACAGGTAGGTCTTTAAATGAATGAATTACAATATCCACTTTTTTGTTAATTAACTCTTTTGTTAGAGAATTGGTGAATATTCCAAAACCATGTTTTTGCCAAGCATTCGGGGTCTTGTCTACATCTCCAATAGATTCTGAGAATTTGTCCAAAACCTTTCCTTCAAAAATCTTCCCAATTTTCTCTATAGCTATTCTAGTTTGAATTTTTGCTAAGAAGCTTGAACGTGATAGAACAATTATATTTTTCAATTTAAAAACTATTTATTAATTAATACGTATATATTATTCTAATGTTTTAGATCATAAATGGAAATTGGTATAGATAGTTTTGCAGGCCTGAGAGAGGGAGAAAAAGATGGAGCTAAGGCTATTAATGAACTCATTGATAGAATTCAATTCGCAGATCAGGTGGGATTGCATGCTTTTGGCATAGGAGAACATCATAGAAAAGAATTTTTAGATTCTTCTCCTTTTAACATACTATCAGCCGCAGCTGCAAAAACTAAAAATATCAAATTAGCAAGTGCAGTAACAGTTCTTAGCGCATCTGACCCTGTGAGAACTTTTCAAAGCCTAGCTACATTAGACTTGATATCCAATGGGAGGGCAGAAATGGTAGCCGGTAGAGGATCATTTTCTGAAGCTTTCCCTCTGTTTGGTTTTGATTTTAAAGATTACGATGATCTTTTTATAGAAAAATTAAACTTACTTTTAACTATTAGAGAAAATGAGTTTGTTAATTGGTCTGGTAAATTTCGCCCTGCAATTGATAACCTTCCTATTTATCCTAGGCCGATACAAAATCCTGTACCTATTTGGCTAGGAGTAGGTGGAACTCCACAATCTTTTGCCAGAGCAGGAGCAATGGGTTTACCTTTGATGGTTGCAATAATTGGAGGAAACACTCACCGGTTTCGTCCACTAGTTGATATTTATAGACAAGCAGGTAAAGAAGCAGGTCACCCACCTGAAAAACTAACTGTGGGTCTTCATTCTCTTGGATATGTTGCTAATAGTATGGATGAAGCAATTGACCTTTATTATGATGGATATGCTAAAATGTTCACAAAAATTGGAAAAGAACGTGGCTGGGGACCTGTTACCCGAGAACAGTTTGATCATCTTGTAGGTCCTTTAGGAGCTATAGTTCTAGGAAATCCAGAGCAAGTTGCGGAAAAGATATTACGACATAGTGAGGCACTTGGAGGCATCACCAGATTTCAATTTCAAATGGATATAGCAGATATCACTCATGAAAACCTTTTAAAATCAATTGAACTGATTGGAAAAGAAGTCATACCAAGATTAAATAATGCCAAAAGTTAAAAATATCACACATTATGCGTCTTTATTACTATTTCAAAAAGGCAGCAAAAAAATAAATTAGAATCGTGAAAAACCATAACTGGAAATCTAGCTATTTAAATGCTCTTGAGACAGAGATAGATAAAATTAAAGAAGAGGGTCATTACCGAGTTTTTAATAATATTGAAAGAAAAGCTGGTCAATTTCCAAAAGCTACTCGTCACCATGACGGCCATTCAGAAGAAATTGATGTTTGGTGTTCTAATGATTACTTAGGTATGAGTCAAAATCGTAATGTTATAACGGCGATGCAATCTGCTGCTGAAAAATTAGGAGCGGGCAGTGGTGGAACAAGAAATATCTCAGGTACTACTAACTTTCATATTCAGCTTGAAAAAGAAATAGCTCAACTTCATAAAAAAGAAAGAGCGCTAGCATTTAATTCTGGATATAGCGCAAACGAGTCAGCTCTTAAATCTATTATTTCAGCTTTTGATAACTGCTTAGTCTTAAGTGATGAGCTCAATCACGCCTCCTTGATAGAAGGAATTCGTGCTAGTAAAAAAGAAAAAGCAATATTTCGCCATAATAATGTTAAGCACCTCAAAGAGATTTTAAAAGGTGTTGATTTTTCCAGACCCAAGATAATTGTTTTAGAGTCTGTTTATTCAATGGAAGCTGACTTTGCACCACTTGAAGATGTTATTGAAGTGGCTCAAGAAAATGGCGCTTTGATTTATCTTGATGAGGTTCATGCAGTAGGTCTTTACGGACCTAATGCAGCTGGAGTAGCTGACGAAAAGGGCTTATCTGAGCATATTGATATAATTAATGGTACTTTAGCTAAGGCATTCGGCTTAGCCGGAGGATACATAGCATCTTCCGATACTATTATTGATTTTGTTCGTAGTTTTTCAAAAGGATTTATCTTTACAACTTCCATGTGTCCTGCAGTTGCTGCTGGAAGCTTAGAAAGCATTCAGCAAGTCACAAAAACCCCTCAACTCCGTGATACTTTTTTTGAAAATGTAAATTTTGTAAAAAATGAACTCCGCAAATCGGAGATTCCATTTTTAGACTCTGGATCTCATATTATCCCTGTATTAATTGGGGATAGTAAATTATGCAAAGAAATCAGTGATTTTTTATTAAATGAACACCAAGTTTATGTTCAGCCAATTAATTACCCTACGGTCCCTAAAGGAACTGAACGTATAAGAATTACCCCAACTCCTTGCCACTCCCAAGAGTCTACTGAAAAGTTTGTAGAGGCTCTTAAAGACGCATGGTTTAAATTTATGCCGCGACTAGCAAAATTTGAAAACCAATTTACCTTTAAAATTAAAGCACTTTAATTAGCCTTATTTGATCTGATAAGAGATTTATTGTAAAAATTAGATATGCGAATAATTGCTTTTTATACTTTTTTTGAACTAAAAGATGCAATAGGTCTTAAGAAGGAAATTAAAATTTTTTTTAAAAATATCGTGACTAAGGGTAATATTCTTGTAGGTCCAGAGGGTCTAAATGGAACTATAGCCGTACCTGAACTTCACGAGCAAAAAACTATTAATTTTTTAAAAGAGATAGGTGTAAAAGAAAATCATATTAAATACTCAAATTTTGATAGCGATCGTTTTTTTAAAAAAAAGTTAAAAGTAAAGATCAAAAAAGAGATTGTTACTTCAAACTTTAATTTATCCGTAGAGGATATCAAAAAAGGACAATTCATCGATCCAAAAAATTGGGAAAATTTTATATCACAAGAGGATGTCACTATCATTGATACACGAAATGAATATGAGTTCAAAATGGGTCATTTTAAAAATGCTATTAATCCAAAAATTGAGTCATTTAGAGAATTCAAAAATTATATAGATGCTAACAAAGATAAACTTAAAAATAAAAAAGTAGCTATATATTGCACAGGAGGAATTCGTTGTGAAAAAGCGGGCCCGTTGATGCAAAAACTAGGAATTGACACATTCCAACTTAAAGGGGGTATTTTAAAATACTTTGAAGAAACCTCTGCTCCATCTTGGGATGGAGAGTGTTTTGTATTTGATTATAGGGTATCGGTTGATAAGAATTTAAAACCTGGCAACAATAAACTTTGTTATGGATGTAATATGCCTTTAACTAAAGAAGAGGTATTGTCTCCCCATTATAAAGAGGGATTTACTTGCCCAAATTGCTATGAACAATTAACTGACAAAAAGAAAAGGTCTTTGGCCGATAAAAGAGAGCATTGGAAAAGAATTTCATGACTTTTTTTAACAAACAATCTTGACCAAAGCATAAATTAGTTTATTTTACGCCAATGGCAAAAAAGTCTACATATCAGCTAAAACAGCTAATTCCTGAGGAAAAACCGGAAACTGGAACAAAATATATAGTCCGCAAACCTACCAAAGGTATGAAAGTTTCTGACAAACTAAGACAGAGAAAATACGACCCTGTTCTGAGACAACATGTTTGGTTCGTAGAAAAGAAAATGCCTCCCCACAGCAAATAATTTTGCTAAAATCTTCCTATCGAACATAAAACCCTATATTGGCTTAGAAGAGATCTTCGCATTCAAGATAATCCTTGTATATCTCATCTTGAGAAAAATAAATCCTCAGCTCTATTCGTCTACATTTATGATAGCTTAGAAAAAGAAGCCACAGGTGAAGCTGGAAAGTGGTGGCTTCAAAATTCACTATTAAAACTTCAACATACATTAAAAGATAAATTTAATATAAATCTTATCGTCATTAATGAAGAAGCAAACTTAGCAATAAAAAATCTTATTAAAAAATATAGTATCAACGAAGTTATATGGAATAGATTATACTCACCAAAATCAATTAAGCGAGATAGCGCTCTTAAGAAATCTCTTCAAGATAACAATATAGAAGTTCAAACATTTAATGGCCATCTCTTAAATGAACCATGGGAAGTTCAAAATAATTCAGGTCAGTATTTTAAAGTTTTTACACCTTATTGGAGAAAGGCCTATGAAGTTTATCAATCAAAAAAATATCAAATTAAAGATATCACTCATATTAAACCATTAAAACATCAAGAAAAATTTGCATGGAATTTTTTACCTCCTAAAAAGTGGTATTTAAAATTTGAAAATTATTGGACGCCAGGTGAAGATGCGGCTTTATTAAAATTAGCAAAATATATTGACGACGATATTGATAATTATAAAGAGGGTCGTGATAGGCCTGATTTAGACCAAACATCAAAACTTTCACCTCACCTAAGATTTGGAGAGATTTCACCACGTAAAATTGTTGACCAAATTGTAAAATCAAAAAAACAAAACGACTCTGTTAAAACATTTCTCTCAGAGATTGGATGGAGAGAGTTTTCATATTCACTATTATACTATTCTAAGGACCTAGCCAATGATCCTATTAATGAAAAATTCAAAAAGTTCCCATGGCGCAAAGGTGAAAAAGATTACCAGTTATGGAAAAACGCTAAAACAGGTATCCCATTAATTGATGCAGCCATGAAGCAGATCTACGAAAAAGGTTGGATGCACAATCGCCTGAGAATGGTCGTTGGTAGTTTTTTAGTTAAAAACCTTTTATTAAATTGGACTATGGGTGAAAAGTATTTTCATGAAACACTATTAGATTATGATGAAGCTAGCAATGCTGCAGGATGGCAATGGATAGCAGGGTGTGGTGCAGATGCCTCTCCATATTTCCGTGTTTTTAATCCAATTCTTCAATCTGAGAGGTTTGATCCTCAGGCAAAATTTATTCTAAAATACTTACCTCAGCTCCAAAATTTCAAAAAACCCTCACTTATTTTTCAACCACATCTGGAAGAAAATTTTCTTAAAGTGTTAGTTCAACAAAAAGAATATACCTATCCTATGGTTGATTTAAAAGACTCGCGCAATAGAGCTTTAGAAGCCTATCAAAAAATAAAAACATAAATTGAAAAAAAAAATTGCAGTAATTGGTTCAGGTATAGCAGGATTAACATCTGCTTATTTTCTTCAAGATGATTTTGACGTAACTCTTTTTGAAAAAAATGATTACTTAGGGGGTCACGCTAATACACAAACGGTAAAAGACTCAAAAAATCAAAGTATTGACATTGATACGGGATTTATAGTTTACAATGAATTAACGTATCCCAATCTTACAAAGCTTTTTGATCTATTGAATGTACCTGTTACCAATAGCAATATGTCATTTAGTTTTTATAATTCCCAAAGTCTTTTTGAATATGGTGGGGGTAGTGCAAAGGCGTTATTCGCCAATCCTAGAAATCTTTGGAATTGGAAATTTTATAGGATGTTAAAAGATATTATTTATTTTTATAAATATTTCCAAAATAACAGTATTGCCTCATCTGTATCTATTCGTCAGTATCTTGAGTCTAAAAAATTTTCTGATGAATTTATTAATAATCACTTTTTACCATTAATTTCTAGTATCTGGTCCACGCCAGACTCAAACTCTCTAGATCAACCTCTGAGTAGTATCGTTAGTTTCTTTCAAAACCATAAGCTATTTAATTTTACAAACCGCCCTCAATGGAAAACAGTATCAGGTGGATCACGTAATTATATTCACCGACTTACAAAGGATGCAAAATTTCAAATAAAAAAATCTATAAAAATTCAAAAAATATCAAGATCAAAAGGAATATCTCTGCAGACATCAAGTGGAGAATTTAATTATGATTTTTTAATTTTAGCTTGTGCGCCTCATCTTTTTTTAAAGGTAATGGATCAAAAAAGCGACCAAGAGATAAATATTCTTAATACGTTTCATTTTCAAAAAAATTTAGCACAACTGCATAACAATTCTTCTTTAATGCCCCCTCATGAAGCTGCTTGGTCAAGTTGGAACTTTCATACAAATAATAATAACCAATGCACGTTGAGTTATTGGATGAATAAACTTCAACCTCTCAAGACTAATGATCAGTTTTTTGTATCTCTCAATCAAAATCAAGGCTTGAATCTTTATCAAACACTATACGAACATCCAATTTTTTCCTTAAAAACTCTACAATCTCAAAAAAATATTGGCCAAATCCAAGGTTTTCAAAATACATATTATGTTGGCAGTTATTTAGGATATGGTTTTCATGAAGATGGAATTCAATCATCTCTCAAGGTTTGTGAAAAATTGAATGTTCATTTAAAGAATTTTACAAATGCAGATACATCTAGAATTCAATGGAATTAGACATAAGCCATAGTATCGGTCAGGGAGTCATCGTTCATAAGAGGACAAAAGATACCAAAAACTTTTTTAAATATAAGGCCCCTTACTTATGCATAAATTTGCATCAATCTAAAAAAATTCATCCTTTTATTTCATTTAATCGCTTTAATATTTTCTCAATT
>Ga0222719_10001939_pt1 | contig 19427 bp, 25 predicted proteins | sample C33_34DmetaG_FD_165039 | JGI IMG/M metagenome (GOLD analysis project Ga0222719, IMG submission 165039) | Estuarine water microbial communities from San Francisco Bay, California, United States - C33_34D | ecosystem: Environmental > Aquatic > Marine > Unclassified | place: USA: California... | reverse complement strand
GGAAGAAGACTGCCCGGTATCGCCTGATCAGACCACACAACACAGCCAGCAGGCGCACCCGTAGCGCCCACCACAGCGCGCTTCTGGGCGCCGTTCTGGGCATGGACGCACCGCACCATTCGCGCAATCCATCGCGCCTTGTGCGGCCTCACAGCGCCTCCCGCAGAACCTGGCCAGCGCCTTCAATGTCACCAAAGCACAGCCGCACATACGCATCGCGGATCACGTCCGCTGGCTCTGTGTGGGGTTCAGTGCGCAGCTGAATGCTGTCTGCTGCTTTGGCCAAGCGGTCAACCGCAGACAAGCTAAGCCCAAGAGCTGCTGCCCATTCCCTGCGCGTAAGGTCAGCGCCTAGTGCGACCATCGCTCCAAGGTTCCCTGCAATCGCTGCGCCTTGATCAATCCTGTTCATGCTCCCTACCTCCAAGATACCACGTCCATGCGTGTGGGCCTTCTGTGTGGCTTCTTCCACCAGTAGAACGCACAAGCCCTGCTGCTAGGCCAGACTCTTTCTGCGAGCACCCAGATCCGCTTGGGTGGATAGTGTTTCCAGAAGCCCAACCTGCTGTTGGTTTCCAGCCGGTCAAGTGGCATCAGAAAGGCCACTTCATCGGCCAGCTCAAAGCACTTCTGGGCGTGCTGCTCTGCATTGCTAAATGGCGGATTCCCCACTACTCGGTCAGCGGTCGCATCCAGCTCAAAGACGTTACCGCACGAGGCGCCAGCATGCTGCACAGCCCAGCTGGTGGGGTCTGCGTCATTGGCTGTGATCTGCAGTCCCTTGATGTGGCTCATGGCTCGCAAGAACGCACCACCACCCGCATGGGGCTCCAGCACAGAGCCAATCCCATGCCAGGGCAGGAGCTGAACCAAGAACTGCGCCAGCTGATCCGGTGTGTAGTAGCGTTCCAGATGGTCAACGCTGCCACGTCCTGTTGTGCGATCTCGGTCTGGCCAGATCGGTACCTGTGTCATGCCTGCTCCCTAGTGGACGCACCTGGCCCCCATTTCCCTATTCTTTTACTCAGATCCCCTAATTTACCCTCTAGATCTATCAGATCTGCTACTTTTCTATCTGATCTCACAAAGGGTACAAAGAAGGTGTGGACAGTGCGTCCACCTGTTGACACCAACGGTTTAACCTGCCTTTTGCATGGACGCACCTGCCCCAAATAGGTGCGTCCATAGGTGCGTCCGGTACGATCCAGCTGGACGCACCTCAGCCCAAATGGACGCACCTCAGCCATCAAGGTGCGTCCACCTGGGATTTGACCCAGACAACGCGCCTTTTCCCGCAATCCCGCCTTCTGCTTTTCTCATACCCCAGAGACGCCAGGATCCCACCCAAGCGCATCTGATGCGCCTTGGTTCTGCGGTCCTTTGGCAGCTCAATTGCGAAGTCGAGCAGCTGCGCAGTGGTCACTTCTCCAGCGTGCTTCTCCAGCCATGCAGCCACCACTTCATGCCACGGATCGCGGCTCTGGTATCGCTCTTGATGCTCTTTGAGCATTCGATCTTCATTCAGCTCCAGCCACCAGCGCTCTTGCTGCATTAGGGCTTCAAAGGCTTCTGCCCACAGCTGGTCACGGTCGCGCTGCAGTGCCTTCAGATCGGGCAGGGTCTGGACGTGGACCGGCCAAAAACGTCTTGCGCCAGTGGGGTCATTCAGAAAGCTGGCTTCATTGGTGGTGCCGCAGAAGATGCTTTGGCGCGGTTCTTCGATGACAAAACGCGCGTATGGTGGGCGATAGTGGTCCGTGCTCCTGCTGATGAATGCCTTGACCGTATCCGAGTCACGGATCCGAGTGCTGGCCAGCTCTGCCAGCTCGTAAAGCCAAGCGCCACGGATCTGCATGGCTGCATCTTTGTTGCGTATGTCAAGGGCATCATCGCGAAACCATTGTGGCCCAGCTAGGGTCTTGAAGAACGTGCTCTTGCCGAATCCCTGCGGACCAGCGAGGATTAAAACCGTGTCCACCTTGCAGCCTGGTTCCATCACTCTCGCCACCGCAGAGATCATCCATCGGCGCCCAAGCACGCGGTTCACAGGCGCAGGCTCTGCACCAGCGTAGCGCTCCAGCAGGTCATCCAAGCGCGGCTTCCCATCCCACTTCAGCTGCGTCAGGTATTCCCGGACAGGGTGGATCGGATTGTCCTCGGCCATGAGCTGCACGAGCTCTGCCAGCTCCCTGGTGCTCACCTTCTGGCGGTAGGTGTGCAGCATCTGCAGGCGGATCAGGGTGAGGTCTTTGTCCCTAAACTGCCGATCTTCCCACCACAGACAGCCTTTGAACTCATTGAAGCTCAGGCGATATCGGAAGTGCGGATCTTGGCCTAAGATCGTTTCCACGTTCCGGATATCCACGCATGGCGCTTTGGCTTGGTCGCCATCTGGATACAGCAGCATGGCCTTGATGGCGTCGATCTGCTGTGCGCGCTGGCGCTCGTCTGTGGCTTGTGCGGCTAGTAGATCCACGGTCCATCCTCCCTTGCTTTGTTCAGTCCATTGTCAATCGCTTGCTGTACCTCGCTGGCTGCGAGCCCTGCAGCCACACCAGCCCATGCCAGCTGCGTGCTTACTTCCTGCTCTGTCAGCATTCCCGCCACAACATGCCGACCGCAGGCGCGCGCATTGCCATACAGGGTCTGATTCCTGGCGCCTGCTGGGGCTTCTGCTGTGCGCTTTACCCTGCGCTCCAAAAACGCCAGTGCAAACCTTCTGCGCTGCGCCTGGGCACCATCGAGGCGCCTGCCATCCATGCCACTGGTCTTTGGCTTTGGCCTGGCGCGCACCTTGGGTGGCTCTGGCTCTGGGTATTGGGACAGCAGCCAGTGCCATGACAGCCAATCGCAGCCTTCTTCCACCACCGAATGGCTGAACGTGTCTGACAGAGAGCGCCGCACATCATCAGGGTGCATGCCCTCGATCGGACGGTCAAAGGGTGCCGCTGGCAAGAAGTAAAGCCTGCTTGGGTCTTTGCAGGCTGGGTCCACTTTGGCACCCCATGATTCTGCCCAACGCGCGCCAGCCTTCCAGACAGCTGGCCAGCGCTCTGCAGGGCATTCTTTGGCAAATGGGAACACCACTCGCGCCTTCAGTGCGCGCTCTGTGTGGCTCCAAGTGGTGTGAGACACAGCGAAGTGGCCCAGGGCTTCCAGCTGCTCGATCAGGCTGGCCATTTGGCGAATGCCAGCAGGCTGGTCATGCAAGCGCTGCAGCTCTGCGCTGTCCATGATTGGGAAGCCCTGATCAATGTCCACCACCAGCGCCCAAACGGCTTCAATGCTGCTGGCTCTGCGCTTGGCGAGCATCCTGCCGCTTTCCTTCTGGGTCCATGTTGGCGCGTTGGGGTCTGGGTAAAATCGCAGCTCTGGCTTCTGGGCTTCTGCCTTGATCCGGACAGGAAGCCAGCCAGGCGCTTCCAGCTTCTGCTTGGCATTGCGCAGGTAGGTCAGGCGCTTCACCAGATCGTCAAAGCTCCAGTGGTCCACCCAGCCAGTGGGCTTCCTGGCGCCATCCACGAGCAGCACAGGCCACATCACAGCCACCCCCGATTGCGATACATGGTGGCCCGCTTCCGCGCATAGGCTTTGTAAGGTCCGAACTGGTCCACCAGATCGACCACAAGCGGATCTGCCTTGCCTGCGCTGGGGCGGAGTGCTCGCCCAATGCGCTGCTCCACCTTGGCCACATTGCGGCATGGGGTGGCCAGAATGACCGTTTCCAGCTCTGGCAGGTCAAGCCCTTCATCGGCCAGGCTGGTGCAGAAAAGCGCTGTGATCTGACGGTCGCGAAGCGCAGCAAAGAGCGCTGCCCGTTGCTTTGCTGTGTTCTTGCCAGTGATGGCTGCAGCAGGCAGATCGCGCAGCTGGGCTTCTTCTGCCAGATCGTGGCAGTGCTGCTTCAGATCGCACAGCACCAGGGTCAGCCTGCCTTGCTCGTGCTGATCTTCCACCAGATCCAAGATCTGCGCGTTTCTGCCTGCGTCATCTGCAATCAGGCGCTTTCGCTCGTGCGGTTCGCTGTGCATGGGTGGTGCCCAATCGGTCTGCAAGAAGCGGATCTGGGGCTTCAGCGTTGCACCAATGCCTTCCAGCTGCTCTGGGTCGATCTGGTGGACCATTGGCCCCAGATGGTCATGCAGCAGGCCAGTCAGGCCATCGAGGCGCTCTGGCGTTGCTGTCAAGCCCAGACGATACCGACCATTCAGACCCATGATCACTTCGCTGAATGTGCTGGCTGGGATGTGGTGGCATTCATCCACCACCACCAGACCCTTGGTCCTTCCATACTCCAGCAGCTCTTGGAACGGCCACTTGGCCAGGGTCTGCAGGGTAGCAATCACAATGGGCTGATGCCGCTGGTCCTTTCCGCCGCCGATCATGCCGATCTGCGGTTCATGCAGTGCTTCTTGCAAGCGCTCCTGCCACTGACGCAGAAGATCGCGAGTATGCACCAGCACCAGGGCAGGGGTCTGTGTGTCCGCGATAATGCTGGCGCCGATCACTGTCTTTCCAGCTCCGCATGGGGCTTGGATCACGCCTTGGCGCGTCTGAAGCCATGCCTGCTTGGCTTGCTCTTGGTACGGTCGCAGCTGCCACTGAAATGCGTGCTGCTGTCCTGCTGGGGCAACCGTCCGATCCTGCGCTGGGGCATCGCTCCACCACTTGGGAAAGACGGTCCACCCCTGGTGCGATTTCCACACCTGCAAGTATTTCCCCGGTTCGGGCATGCGGTATGGCAGACGGTCTTTGATGATGTTCCAAGACAGCCATTCTGGATTGGGGTAGCGCTTCAGCTTCAGCAGCTGCTGCTTGTCTTTGGTCCAGAGCCCACCAGCACGGATCACAGTTCACCACCAGTGGAAGCCCAGACAACCCAAGATTCCGCCCAATCAATCCAGCCCTGCTCGCCCATTTCTTCTGCGTGCTGCTGCAGCCAATCCAGATCGATGGATGCCGGTCTGCCTCCATCCCTGCTCCAGCGCCACCACATTTCCGACAGCTCGCACCAGGGCAGGACATACCCAGCGCCAGCAACCTTCACAGCGAGAAACGCCAGGCCACCTTGCTTGTGGTGTTCTTCCAGATCCAGCGCCTGGCATTCGCGAATGGCAGAGAAGGCCAGGCGCTGCTTGTTGGTGCTCTTGGCCTCGATGGCGACAGAGACACCCTGCACGCAGCCCAGGAAATCGGGTGGCGCGCTCTTGCCAAGATTGGGTGGCGGATATGTCTGCCAGATGATGGCTCTGCCCTCGCGCAGATAGGCGCGATGCCACTTGTCAAGAGTGCGTTCCCATGCCCTGCCGGTTTTCATTGAAAGTACCAAGGATCATTTGGATCTTTAAATTCTAGCGCACGCACAAGCGCTTCGGCTTCGGTGGCTCCGCGACCGTGTTCGTCATCGACATATTCGCCCTGAACATACCAATCACCACGAGCATCAGGCACAGCATGCGCGGTAGGCTCGCCCCATGCCTCCCGCACCAACGCGAGCAGGCAGCCCAGCGTGGCGGGGTCGTCGAGGTCGGGGAGCACAACGTCGAAAATGTGCGGGGCGGGTCGGAAGTTTTGTGGAGTTGACCAGCTTGCCCCAAGGTGTCCCCGAGGGGCGTGGTCCTCCCACTGGACGCACAGGTCGCCAGCCTGTATGCCTAAACCCAGATAGCGCCCGTGTCCGTCTGTGGGCTCGCCGTAGTCAATATACTGGACGCGCATCCCCGGCATCCATCGCCAGTACTTACAGGCCACAGCGCGCTTGGCCAGCTTCTGCATCTCGCTCATTTTCGCTCCCGTGGAAAGTCATTGGCAGCATCTTCATCCAACGTCCAGATCCAGCCATCGCGCTTCGCCTTGCCAGCATTGCGCAGGCGCTGCAGGCGTCCCTTCGCCTGCCAGCTGGAGAGCTGCCATAGATCGCGCCATTGGTAGAAGTCGCGCGTGCAGACAGTTGAGCCCGTGTCATCAGGATCGAAGCAGACCGGCAATGGCCAGGGTCCAGAACCGCAATCATCAGTGACCATCAGTCATCCTCTGGATCTGGGTATTTCAGCGAATAGAGTGCATCATTGGCCCGATCCACCAGCAGATCCCGATCCCACCGATCGTCTGGCAGCTCCGCTTCTTCTTCCACAAACTGCTTCAAGCAGGCAATCGCTTCTTCAAGCGCTTCATCATAGGTCATGAGCGCACCTCGCACTCGCCACCCAGATCAAAGCCAAAGCGCTCTGCCACTTCATCCACAGACACACCAGCCCAGCGCGAGATCTGGACTGCCTGTGTCAGCGTTGGAATCAGGTTGTGGGCTTCCCAGCGATGCCAGGTGTGCGCGCTAACGCCACACAGCTCTGCCGCTTCTTGCTGTGTCTGATCAAGACTGGCGCGAATGGCGCGCAGCCAGATCCGTGCTGTGGTCATGGTGCCTCCAGTTGTCCTTAGTCATAAAATAAACCTCAGATGGTTGCAACCACTTTGCAGATTTGCTAAAAGAATGGAGCAACAAGGGAGCAGCAATGCAACTCCACGATCTCGACATTTCAAACACTACGCCAAGCCTTACAAGATTTGAGGCCATGCGAATGTTTGTGGACCATCCAAGCCTTCAAGGGTTGGGGGTTCGCTTCCTTGAATGCAGCGTTGATAGAGATCACGCAATCGTGTGGTGGTCCGTCGATGTGTTCGATCCATACGCCGACCCAGACCAGGATCAACTTGGCTTTGCAACTTTTGCCGAGCATTGGCCTGTGATTGACATCACTTGGGCTTGATTGCGCAACCACCAACAGGGAGCACCAATGAAACGCATAGTTGGCAAAATTCACAACAAGCGACTGCACCCAGACAACCGCAGAACCTACATCTGCGATCTGGAGTGCGAGTGTAAGACCCTTTGGATGGCTCTGGCCTTTGCTGGCTGGTCTGCCATCCTCTGCCCGTGTGGCGCAGAGGTTTACCGTTCACAAGCAGCACTTCGGAGAGCAGAAAATGATGCCGCATGATCTGGAACTTCTTCTTGGCTTGGCCTTCATCGGGATCGGTGTGCTGTCTGGCCTCCACTGGCTGAACCAGGCGCGACCGCGCTTGACCCTTGACCAGCTGGCTGCCTTGGAGCGCCTTGCAGTGAAGTGGCAATATGAAGGGTCTGCCAACGCTGACAGGCAGATCTTCCAAATGGGTTTGGAGCTGTCACAGCTGATTGAAAAGACAAAGGAAGGCGCCCAATGAATGACAAAGCAGTGCGCGCTCATTGCCGCGAAGCGCGCGAAAACGGCAGTGCTACTCGCCAGCATGCACACCTGCGCGTGACAATCACACGCGGTCATCAGTCATACTGGGTCAGCGCTGGGGAAATGCAGGGCAAGCCAGCCAGATTTGAAAACGTGGAAAAGACCAGAGACTGCATCATTGACGCAATCAAGCGAAATGAAGTCTGGATCGGAGAAGGCGCACCAGCGCGCTGGCGCTGGCTTGAATGGCGCCGTGGTGGGCTTGGCGGCTCTGATGTGGCAGCGCTGATCGGTGTCTCGCCCTGGGCTTCTGCTTGGGATGTGTGGCGCAGCAAGCGCAACCCACCAGAAGAAAAGACCAATGCCGCGATGACTCGTGGAACACGTCTGGAAGGCGCCATTGCCGAATGGCATCGCTCAGAGAAGGGAGGAATGCTGCAGGATGGCAAGCCATGCCAGCATCCCGATCTGCCTTGGATGCGAGGAACCCCAGATTGCTGGGTCAGCGATGTGGGCACAGAGATCAAGACCACCCGCAGCTGGGACGGATGGACAGATGATCAAGTTCCTGCTGTCTACCGGGCACAGGTCCAGTGGTACATGGCAATCACAGGCACTCCCTATTGGGATCTGGTGGCGTTCTGCCCCATGAATGACCAGATCAAAAAATGGCGCATTGAACGCGATCAGAAAGTGATTGATCGGCTGATTGAAGTGGCTGGCCAGTGGTGGCAGACACACATTGTGGAAGGCGCAGAACCTGCCATTGATGGCAGCGCTGGCTGTGCCGCTGGCCTGCTGGAGCTGCACTCCGCACCGCGCGAAACCATGCAGAACGCAGCGCCAGAAATGGAGCAGCTGATCGACGAATGGCGCCAGGCTGAAGCGACCGCAAAGCAGAGCGCAGCTCATGCGAAGAAGCTGCAGAATCAGATCAAGGATCTGATTGGCGATGACGCAGGGATCAAGGGCTCCAAGGGATATGTGAAGTGGACGCGCTACACCACAAGCAGCCTTGACAGCAAGGCGCTCATTGAAGCCAGACCAGGGCTGAAGGCTTTGCTGGAGCAATACACAAAAACCAGGCAGGCATCTCGCCTGACCGTCAAATGGGAGCAATCATGAGCACAGCAATGAAGCAGCGGGATCGTTTGGCTGGCATTCTTGGCAGGATCCAGATGCAAATGTCCCAAGTTCTGCCACGGCATCTTGATCCAGAAACCATGACCAGGGTGGTTCTGGTGGAAGGCGCGCGCAATCCTAAGATCGGACAATGCACCGCTGAAAGCATCGCCACCACTGTCATGCTGGCATCACAGCTGGGGCTTCAGCCATCATCCCCGCTTGGACACTTCTATCTGATCCCCAGAAATGAGAAGGATCGGCGCTCTGGGGATCGGGTCATGCGTTGTGGCTATGTCATCGGATATCGAGGATATCTGGAGCTGGCGCGCAGGGCAGGGCTTCGCATGAATGCAGGCGTTGTCTACGCCGATGAAATCGAAAACGGGTCATTTCGCTGGACAATCGAACCGCCAGAGATTGCGCATGATGGCGCGCTTGGGATCCGTCGCACCGATGATCAGCTCGTGCTTGCATACGCAGTGGCTGTGGACCGCGATGGCCACCGCTATCAGCTGGTCATGGACCGCCAGGGGATCGATGAAGCCCAGCGCGCCAGCAGTGGACGCGTCTGGCAAGATCACTTTGCCTCGATGGCTCGGAAGACGGCAATCCGTCGGTTGCTTGCTGGTGGCCTGGTGCCGCTGTCCACAGAGCTGGCCACTGCGCTAGATGAAGAACGCAAAGCGGAAATTGTGGATGTCATCGAACCAGCGCCTGCTGCGCACCCAGACCAAGACCCACTGACAGCAGCGCTTGGGATTGAAACCACAGCAGAAGCTGCCGCTGATTAGCCTTCTGCCTGCATTGCCATCAGCTTCATGGCTTTGGCCCGTCGTCGCAGCGCTACCCGTGTGCGGCCACGGGCTTCTGCCTTTGCTGCACGGGTCAGCAGCCGATCAGGGTCTGGGCGAAGCGCAGCCTGCAGCGCTTGGATGGAAACGCGCAGCGCTTGGTCTGTGGCCAGCTCTGCCGCTTCTCCGAAGATCCCAGGGATCAAGGCTCGCATGGGGAGCGCTGCATCCAGAATGGCAATCAGCAGATCAAGGGCATCTTGGTCTGTCAGGTTGCCCAGCTCTTTGTATAGCTCCAGCGCTTCTTCCACTGCCTCGATGGCTTCCCTGCGCATTTCATCACTGATCGGTGGCATCTTTGCTTTCCTGTGGTGCTGGCGCTGCAGCTGGCTGGGCGGTTTCATTGATGATGTAGGTTGGCGCAGCTTGGATCGTGGGCAAGAGCCCCCATGCACGCAGCACTTCAGCAGCGCCAGGCTGCAGGATCAGCACCAAGATCAGCAGCAGATATTTCCAATTCTCTGCGACAGCAGACAGCAGCCGATCCACTGCAGCCTGGCGCGATTCAGCAGCAGCTGCTTCCATCTGCGCTTTGCGTTCATCCTCGCGCCGGTCGCGTTCTTCGCGCGTCTTGGCGATTGCTGCCAGCTCGATCGTGGCTGTGGCTGTGGCTCTGCTGTTGTCCTCCAGCGAGCGCATCAGCTGCCCTTGCGTAGCCACTTCGCTGTGCAGTCGTTCCACTTTATCCCTCGTGATAGCGCAGTCTTGTTCGATTCGACCAAGACGCACATCCACAGAGCTGCTGGGCGCTGCTGGTGTGTCAGGCATTGATCTTCTCCTGCAAGTGGCAGATCTTGACCCCAGCTGGAAACTTCCCGCGCTGCTCGCCCCAGGTTCTGCGCTCGCACCAGGGCTGGATCGGGGTGGCTTGGATGATCATGCCTGGCCCTGGCATCGGTGCAGGTGGTTCCCACCAGATCCAAGCATGCCCACCATGCAGCGGGTTTAATGAACGCCACCCTTGGCAAAGCGAAAAGCCCGGCAAGGGATGCTTGGTCATCTTTCCTAGCTCCAGCTCTGCCAGCGCTTGCACATTGGAATAAGGCTCCGCCGCATTGCGTATGTGGAGCGCTGGGGAAATTGAATCAATGATTGGCCCGTACACATCGCGAAGAATGGCAAACGTGGCCCGCGTGCAGTCCATTGTGTGCAGCGCTGGCTGTGGCTTCGCATCATAGCGGACCCCAGACAGATGGCGCAGCGCAGCCATCAGCAGTCGCTGGTTAAAGTCCATTAGATCGAATCGCCATCTTGGAAGCTGATCCCAACAATCGACACAGACCAGATCTGCAAATCAGTGGCTCCACCACCACCACCGCCATCAGAGGTCATTGCGAAATTGAACAAGACCAGATCCCCAGCAAAGAGATCTTGCACCGAATACGGACCAAAAGTCTCTGACTGAATCTTGCCTGTTTGCGTTGTCGCCAGAACGCGCGAAGTCACCTGGCCAGCAGTCGCTGTCAGCAGCGCGGTATTCGCTTCAGTGCGCGCCACTGGTGTTTTGCCACCAGCGGGATCGGCCACATCTGACCCCGCGCGGTGAACGCCCAAGATCCGTCCTTCTACAGTAGGGGCAGCGCTATATTGCGCATATTCAAAGCTGACCTTAAAGCTGATGCTGTGCGCTGTGCAGAGGTCAGCAGGCAGCTCAAATTGGGTGGACACAGAATCCCCAGAGCTATTCAGCTTGCTGCCGTCCAAGTCATGCGTCCACGTTCCAAGACCAGCGCCGACCGTTGCAGTGCCATTTGTGGCTGTGCCACCGGATGCAAAGACATTGCCTGCGCCTACCAGGGTCTTGCGCCATTGGCCCAGACCTGTGGAAGCGCGCTGGCCTTGCTGATTGATCTGGTGGCTAGATTCCTGCAGCCACCACCGCTCAAAAGTGGGCGCTGTGGTCAGAGCAGCATCAACGCGGCAGCGCACCCAATACGCAGACACACCATCCACGGTTGTGGTGCTCCAAGTGGTGGAGCTGGTCAGGCCAAAATACAGCGCTTCGGCGCTGGCAGCTCTGATAAAGTGGCTGCTGCCGTATCGGTATCGCTCTGCTTCAGACGTTGACATAGCCCCGATCTGCGACCAAACACCGCCATCCCAAACTTCAAACACAAAGCTGCCACCAACCGCTGCCGCCACAGTGTCAATGCGGGCGCCCCAATGCTTGAACGGATTGGATGCAGCATCGCGACGAATGGACGCGAAGTAGATGCAGTGATTAGCACCAGTGCCCTGGAATGTAAATGTGCTGCTGTCCAAGGACTGCGCTGCTGTGGTCACATCGGTCAGGTTGCCACCCAGCGTTGTGGAAGTGGCCGTTCCATCGCTGGTGACAACCTTGATTCCCTCGCCATAATCGGCACCTTTCCCAGCAATGAAGCTGCTGCCTTTTTCGGGGAAGCCTAGCGCCATGCTGGGAGCGCCAATCAATCGCTGCCTGGTTTCGCGCGTATTGGTGGCCGTCTGATTGAAGAATAGGGCGAAGTCCACATTTCCAGCGGCAGCAGGCGGAAAGGAGAACAAGGGATCCAGAATAGTGCCCACTGCGCGCACAGTGGAGCCAAGCCCAGTCAGCAGCGGATCCACCAGAACGGTCAGCGTGTTGGCTGCAATCCTTCCGCCTTGCACAGTCAACGACACACCATCAGCGGAAAGTCGGATCGCATTGGTGCAGTTGAAGATGTTGGGACTGTAGATCCGAACCGTGCCACCAGTCAGCCTAACGGCATCGGTCACATTGCTATTGCCAAGATTGAAGCCCTGCCCTTGGTATGTGCCGGTGCCTTCGCAAAGCAAGCCTGCAGCTGTGGTGCCTGCGCTCTGTGGGATGTGAGTGTCATCAAGCGCAAGCACGCCAGAGTTGACGCGAAACACAGCAGCCAAGCCGCCTGTTTCATTGCGGATATTGCCGCCGATCAGCTTGCCAGTTCCGCTCTTGGCGATGCCCCAACCGCTGCCGGTTAGCCCGTTCCCTGCCAGGTTGATGGCGACCACAGAGCCCGTGCCGCTTGTGTGAGACAGGCCAGCCAGACCAGCTCCAGCAGGGCAGGCAATGGTCAGACCCTGCAGCGCGCTGTTGGAACCCATTGTGAAGATATCGCTGCCAGCTGCGCTTGTGCCGACCGTGGTAACGGTCCAGCCATCGCCACAAACATGCACATCTGCCGGAATGGTGAGCCCTGATTCAGCATAGGTGCCTGCCCGAATCCGCACCAGATCGCCAGCTGTGGAAGCGGTCAGAGCTGCGTTGACTGTCTGATAGGGGCGGTCCAGCCGATTAGGCAGCGCAGATCCATCATCGCCTTTATCGGCATCCACCCAGAGCGTATTGCCAGTCGGGATCGAGGTCAGGCCACCAGGCGCTGCTCCGCTAGTAGTGGCAAAAAAGTCATTGCCAAATTGGGGCATTAGTCCACTTTCCACGACAGCAGATCAATGTTCCCATCTTCTTCTAACGTCCCGACGTGAAAACCAAATTCATCCGGGCCTCCTGCCATGTAGGCGGTACGGCTTTCCCGGTAGTGCTCCACCTCGATCCCGCTGTACGGATTGACTACTCGAAAAATCAACTCCGATCCGTCGTCTTCAATACTAAAGATATGAGGCCCGGAAGCGGGGAGAAGGTTGGTTCGCGGGCCTTTCACTATCCCGCCGCTTGGTGGCCCGGCGCCCGTTTCTGCATACAGAGCCACACCGAAGTAGATATTGGGCATTGAAACGCCGTATCTATAAAACTTGTCCGTTGACGATTCGCGAAGCGAAATCCCCAGAGTGCGAGTCCCGCCCATCCCATCAAACATGGCAGTTAGCTTCCAAGGCGCCGCAGGCGCAAATCGGACGCGATGCCGGATATGAACACCCGATAAGGGCGGAGTGGGTGTCGTAATTGATTGGAACGGTCCAGGCGTTGACAAAGTGGCTGTGGCGCCACCGCTCGTTTGATTGTTCCAAGACCAGCCTAAACTTGGCACAGGGGTAAGCTCAATGTCTCGCGCAAAATCAGTCCAGCTGCCAGCGGTCAGACAGCGAGAGACAACGCCAACCAGATCCGACGAATAATGCAGATCACCAACCGCAGGCGATGCAGCGCGGCTTGCATACGTGCCACGGGTCACAGTGATTCCACCACCACCACCGCCACCCGTTGCAGGGGGAGCGTAAAACTGACCGGTCAGCAAAGGCATTGTCTAGCGTTCCCAGGTGAGCTTTGCTGTGGCAGCTGCTGTCCCTGCGTCCAGCTTTGCAGCGACATACAAAGCGCCACCGCTGCAGACAAATGGCAGACCGTTCAAGCTGCCAGCGCAGCCACCAGCGCCCAGCGTTGCTCCACTGATAATGTCTGCAGTGATTTCATCTGTGATCGGTTCATCGCGGTTGGCATCGCGGGCCAGGTACCAAGTAACCTGCGTTGCACCACCAGCGATGGAGGTTAGCGCCAGCTCCGCCAAGCCAAGCCGGATCTGGTCTGCCACGTTTCGCGCGCCACTCGGCACACCGTTCAACGTCAAGACTGCGTAACTGGTGCTCAGTGGCACAGCTGCTGATTCGCTAAATCCTCGATCGCTCATGCGGTCCTTCCCATGATCATGAAGTCAAAGCTGATCGTGCCAGATTGCGAGCCGATCTGAATCACATCAGAGGCGCCCGCACCGATGGCAATACCTTCCAAGGGAGCCGACCACATCAGCGCGCCACCTGCTGGCACAATCACAACGCTGGTTGGATCTTCAATGATGCTGACACCATTGGCAGCGCCAAAGATCTCCAGCTTCTGGGCTGCAGTGGTCGATTTGTTGCGGATTGCCACAAACGTGATTTCAGCAAAGGAAATGGCAGCGCCAGACAGCACAGAAGTCAGGCCACCAGCCAGATCGTATGTGACGGGGGAGCCCTGCTCCACAGTCGCAGAAATCGACCATGCCAGATCCTGCGAGCCAGCATCGGTCCCGTTTGGGTAGGCATCAGGTCCAGACCGGAAAGCATGCACCAGACTGGAAGCCACACCACCGATCGCCACGGGTTGATTCCGCTCCGTTGCTGCCGCATCCACTGTGATCCGGCTTGTCACTTCCAGCGCCATCTGATTTCCTGCGTTCGCGGTTGCGCTGTCTCGGAAGCGATCCGTGGGTCGATCTTACACCATCAGCTATCAAACGTCGAACGGTTGCCCCACTGGATTGTCTAGCAGCACCAGCGACAGCAAGCAGCCTGCGCTTGTGGCTTCTACATCCACCACCAAGGCAAGCGCTTCATTGAGATGGACTGCAGAATCAGTCACAGCAATGCAGGCGCCTGGTTCAATGGCCTCCAGCTCTGACCCACCTTGATAGGTTGCTGTCCGCTTGTGCCATGCATGGCGATTCAATCGATCCCTTGCCACCAGCTCTGCAGTGGTGTCATCCCATGTTTGCGGCAGATCAATGATCAACGGTCGCACACCATAGACCGTCTGCGAGCGCTGCGCGAGATAGCTGCCCAGGATTCTGGGGTCGTCCGTTTCCGCATCAGTCACTGACAGCTGGCCAGCTTTGGCAGTGATGGTGACGCTGCTATACCAAGCAGCGCCTGGCCCATTGGCTGGGCGATACCTGACCGTGATCTCATTGTGGATCGCCTGATTCAAGCGCTCCAGTGAACCTTGCCTTTCAATGTCGCGACGGTCAGCAGACAACCATGCCACCACATCAGCGCGCGTCTGATCAAAGCGATAGGGGCGCACATACAAGCCAAAGCTGCTTTCCAGCACTTGCACAGGGAGCCAGTCAAACACTTCGCTTTGCAACCATTCCAGCGCATTGGTCGGCACATTTAGCCAGGTGTCGATCTGGTATCGGTTCAGCTCTGCCAGATTCGCAGCCATGCGCCCACTGTCCACAGGGATGGTGGTGTATGTCTGCAGCACGTATCGGATCACATCTCCAGCGCCGCGAAGTGGCCTGCCTGCCTCATACGGGTTCTGAATCCCACCCCCAAAAGTCGCATCATCTTGAAGCCCGATCCAGTATTCATCCGACAAGCCGCCCAAAACAGTGGTGCCCGTGAAGTCAGTCAGGGTCACACCGCGCCCCAGCCTATCCAGAGCCCCGATCGTGCCAGTTGTACCTTCATCGCCTGTGCTGGTGTTGTGCAGTCGCACTTGCTGGGCATCAATGGCACCCAAACTAACGAGCACTCTACTGGCAACCGTTCCAGCAGCGCCTTCCACCATCAGCGCAGGGACTGCTGGACGCGGTGTGCCGCTTGGGTAGTTTCCAGGGCATCCGATGATCAAGGGATACGCAGTCCCAATTACGCCTTCTTCAGTCGCATAGCCTAGACGAACGGGCCACGTATCTTCTGAAATGATGGCCTGCGGATCCAGCAGTTCAATGGATTCTGCGCTTGATTCGCGACTGAGCGTAAACGCCAAGGGCTCTTGCGCTTCACCATAGCTGGCACCACTGACCAGGCCAGACAGGTACACTTCAGCGCGCTCTAGTGTCTGGCCTTCATGCCAGCGGCGCAAGATGCCCCTGCCGCGCTCCAGGGTGTGCCCGTCTGCCTCGATTCGCGCCCAATCGTCTGCAGTCACCAGCTCCAGCCCGACCGATGCCTCAGCCAATCCCTGCTGCGCTTTTGTGATGGTCGGATCAGCCAGTCCACCCAAGTACAGCAGCGACTGGCCAGCGTTGTTCACAACCGTCTGCGCTTCAGTCGCATAGCGGCGCAGCTCACCAGCGATTTCTAGATCAAGCAGCCAGACGCCTTTGCGCTGGGCTTCGCCATAGGACAGCATCAGACAATGCCATTCACAGTGATGGTTTCCACGCGAATGATCTCAGTCTGCCCCATTTCCCCTGCGCTCTGGGTCATGCGAATGGAACTGAACAAGTGACCATAATTGAACAAGGTTGGATCTGTGATGGTGTTTGTGGCCTGTGGCAGTGCGGCTACAGCGACAACCGGCAGGGCTCCACCTTGGATCTGCTGCATGATCCCGCGAAGCTGCATGCCCAAATCTTCCACAGCTGCCAGCCTGTTTCCGCCTGCTGCGCCAATGAAATCCACATCAAACGACCCATCGCGCAGGCGCAAATGATTGGTCTGATCTGACCAATCCATTGTCCAGTTGACCCGTTGTGGCCCGCGCTGCCTAGCGCGCGATGTGCCAAAGCGGTCAGTGGTCACTTGTACATTGTGATCTGCCTGCTGCCCCTGGCCCCAGCTGGCTTCTGCGCCAAATGGCACCAGGCGCATAGGAGCAATCACGCCTGCACGGTAGTAGCCTTCAGCAGTGGTCTGGCCTGCTGGGATTCTCACGCGCCAGTATCGCGCTGTGATTTCCGATGTGGGATAGGCCACGAGCAGCCCAGACGGATGGCGAATGGTGCAGAAAAAGCCGGATGCTTCCGTTCCATCAGTGCCTTCCAGCACGATCTTGGGCTGCAGCGTTGTGTCGTCAACCCAATAGCCTGGGGAGTTAGACGCAATCCGCCTGACTACTACCCCGCTGGGCGTTCTGGGCAGCTCGACATACCCACCGGCAAGTTCATTTTCCCAGACATACCGACCGCGCGCAACAGCGCCAAAGCGCGGTGAAAGCACAGCGCCGTCAATGTCGTAGCGCTGGGTAGACGCATCAAGGCGCAGATCTGCAGTCCCCAACGTCTGCCAGGCAGCGCCATCGTAGTATTCAAGCGCTGCACCTTGGAAGTTGACACTGCCGAGGTACAGACCAAAAGCACCACCGATCCACACCTGCTCGCCCAGATCCCAAGTGATGATCTGTTCACTCGTGTCTGTGCTGCGCCAACCACGGGCAGGCGATGGTTCCAGCGACGGAAAGACAGCGCGGATCGGGTAGTCCGCTCGCACAGAGCCAGACCATGATTCTGCCTCCACCATTGGCCCACCAGTGGCAGACAAGAAGCAGAGCCCACCATTGGCCCCAAACTTAGGCAGCGGCACAGGCAGGCGCGAGAGCCATCGGCCAGTCAGCTGATCACCCGTTGTGAACACTGGTCCTTCACTCTGGACCATGTACCACAGGCTCTGTGCGCTGCTGTTTACCAAGTGGCCCCAGCGCGTCACATTGTTTGCGCCTGGGGTTGCAGCGTTGTTCAAGATCTGAACGTCTGCCTCAAGACTCCATTCTCCACCTGGGCTGCGAATATAGAGCTGCGCCTGGGTCGCTGTGCTGCCGTTATCCTCGATGACTAAGCAGTATTGAAGCCGGTTCTGCGTATTGATGTTCACCGTGGCTTTGGTCAGGCTTGCAGTGGGGTCAAACACCTGCACAGCTGTGGTGGTAAAGCGCAGTCTGCAAACCTTCTCATTGACACCATTGGCTACTTGGCCTTCAAAGATGATCCGGTCTGTGCCTGCTGCACCACCACCAGCGATTTCCAGATCGAAATACCACGAGGCACCAGCAACACCAGCGACCGATGAAGCGCTGGTAAAGTAGCCATTGTTTAAGACCGTCAGGATGCGAAGCCTGCCAGGCGATTCCAAAGAAGTGGTGCCACCGCCGGTCTTTGTCCACTGTCCTGTGTCCTGCGGAAGTTCAATGGGAAGCCATGAACGCGGGGATCGGTTGGCTGCGCTGCTGAAGTTACTTAGCACCACTTCACGGGCCAGCGTTTTCACTTGCCCCAGATTCGACCAGCCACCTGTGACAATGCCCACCAGGCTGTCATCAAACGTGGCCACACTCGCAGTCCATTGCGCGATGTTGACGATATACCCAGCGCTATGGACTGGAAGCATATTGCGCAGAAAATCAGCCGGATCGCCACTGTCCCAGAACTGATTTCTAGTGGGGTCTGTCCCATCATCAATCGCGCGCCAGCTGTTCCCACCATCCACGCTAATGAAGCCAATTACTTCATTCGGATCGGTGGTGGGTCGGCAGAGTGCCCAGACAGTGCCATCGGGCTCTGCCACAACGCGGCATTCATCATAGCTTTGGCTAGCGTCAATGGTGACTGCAGCGGCATCTTGAACGCTGCTTCCAGCAGAGCCCAGAATGCGGCATTCAGCATATCCAGTTGTTGATGCTGCATAGCCAATGACATAGCGCCCCAGCGATGTGCAAAGTGAAGCAGTGGCACCAATGACAGGCGCAATTGGATTGACCCTGCGGTATGTCGCGCCCAGATCAGTGCTGACATATTGAATAATGGATGAACCCGATTGGAACAAAAGCAGCACATCGCCGTTCAAGCTGCTTGCCATGCCCCTTGTCCAGCTGTTCAAAAATGGCGAGCTGGGGTCATCGCATTGGCTGCTGTACGGTTGCCACGTCGCACCGTTGTCATCGCTGAAGTAAGAATCAGGACCGACCCAGACAAAGCGATCCGTGCCTGGCACCCAGAACACAGCGCAGGGGCTAACGCTCTGCGCCACCACGACAGGCGATGACCACTCCCAGGTGACAGGGCTCCAGCTGGCTGCTTCATCATCAGTCCCACCGATCCCGCGATTGAATGCCACCACAATTGCACCGGTGCGCTCATTGACTGCCGCTGCGTGATTGTTGACTGCTGTGACATTGCTGAACGTGACAGGGCTCCAGCCCACCACCAGGCCAGGATCGTTCCAACCGTACCAAGGTCCAGATCCTGCTGTGTCTCGCACGATCACGCGTCCACCAGTCTCCAGCTGTGGAACGCCTGCGCGAGTGCTGCGAATGGCCAGATCCGTTCCCTGCTCGCCACTGACACGGATTGCAGCTCTGGCCCCATCTTGATCTGAACGCGGGATGCCGGGCTTGGGATTCGCCTGCTGGTATGAGCTGGTCAGGGTGGCGCCAGTATTCGCTGCCACGTTGCTGAAGTCCGCAATGCCTTCCGGCAGAATCATCAGACCGTCATACAGTTTCTGGCGAGTGCCCATGATCTAACCCCTGCCGTACACCAGGGTTTGCCCGGTTCTGGCGCCTGATTGTACCCTAACCGCATTGGCAGCTCTGCCATCACCAGCAATCGCATCCACCACAGCCGATGCGATGATCTGACGGTCCAGCATCACAGACACATTGGTGGTTGGTGCTGCGCCTTGATTGATGGCTTCCAGGCCCTCCCTGCCAATGGCGCTCATACCGCGCGGGGACACAATGCCCTCAGATGGCGAAGCCAAGATTGGGGTATGGTCTGCGCCACCAGTCGCGCGGTCGGACACCATGCCGCCAAGCGCAAAAGATGGTGGCTCTTGCGCTGTGATGGCGCCAACCGCTAAAGCC
>Ga0222719_10001938_pt1 | contig 19433 bp, 34 predicted proteins | sample C33_34DmetaG_FD_165039 | JGI IMG/M metagenome (GOLD analysis project Ga0222719, IMG submission 165039) | Estuarine water microbial communities from San Francisco Bay, California, United States - C33_34D | ecosystem: Environmental > Aquatic > Marine > Unclassified | place: USA: California... | reverse complement strand
GACTTACAAAATGGTTTAATGAAAAATGGGTAGATATTGGAGCAAAGAAAAAAGGTGGCAAGTTTCAAGAGTGTGGGAGAAAATCTGCCAGTGGTTCAAGTCGGAAGTATCCGAAGTGCGTACCACTTGCAAAAGCCACAGCGATGTCAAAGTCGCAAAAGGCGAGTGCTGTCAGCAGAAAAAGAGCAGCAGGTAACGCAGGGCCAAGACCTACCAATGTCAGAACGTAAAATATACGATAACTTTTTAGAAGAAAACGCCCTAAGTAAAATAAAGCGTGCAGTTTTTTCACATAACTTTCCTTGGAGTTATAAAGATCAGGTAGGACAACCTGGTGATGGTTTTTATTTTGAACATAACTTTTATGAACATAATAGACCATCAAGTAATGCTTTTGATGTGATAGATTATTACTTTTTAAAAAAGATAGGAGCTAAAAGTTTAATTAGAGTCAAAGCTAATTTATTTACCAAATCAGAAAACTTAATTGAATATGCTTTACATAAAGATCATGAGTTTGATCATTATGGTGCTATCTTATATTTAAATAGCTGCAATGGTTATACTCTTTTTGAAGATGGTAAAGTTGAATCTGTTGAAAATAGACTATTAATTTTTAAATCAAATACCCTTCATGCCAGTACAAATTGTACTGATGCTAATGTTAGAGTAAATATCAACGCTAACTTTTTTTAATAAGTGAAAGAACTAATTATTTTTAGTTGCATTAACTTTTTAACTAATATAAACAAACAACATGATTCAAGGGGATAGTGTAGAATATGAAATTCTAAAAATAGCATGCGATAGTTTAACAGGTGATGATTTATTTACTTGCGAGATAGGTGTTAGACAAGGTGCAGGTTCTAAAGTAATTTTAGATGCATTCAAAAATAAAAAACATTGGCATATAGGTATAGATCCTTACGGTAATTTAAATTATGAGCATTATGATAATTCAGGTAAGTACACTTGTGATTATACAAACAGCATGAAGCTGCAATTAATTAAAGATTTAGATTATGAAAATTTTACATTATTTTCTATGGGTGATGATGAATTCATGAAACGATTTTCAGATGGTGTTCCAATTTATAGAAATGAAAAACAAATAATAAATCATTATGATTTAGTTCATTTTGATGGGCCACACAAAACATTTGATGTTGTTAAAGAAGCTGTATTTTTTGCTGAAAGATCAAGACCTGGTACAGTATTTATTTTCGATGACTATCCAAAATTTAACATGGATACAATTTTAAAAGTTATAGTAAATGAATTTGGTTTTATGCTGCTAAAACAAGGAAAAAATAAATTAATACTTAAGAGAAATTAATGGATATAGATACAATATCGTTACTACAAAAAATTATAGCGAGGAACCTTGAAAGATACAAGCAAAACGCTATATATGGTGTTGACACTCTAGAGAAACTACAATATGTTAGGGGTCAAATCAGATCACTAGAAGATCTGCAACAGGATATAAAAGACCTGCTGTCAAAAACGGAGTATAACGATGAACAAGTCCACGGAGACACCGAAACGGACTGAAGCACTTCTAGACGCGTATAAAACACGTGATGAAGTAGAAACAGTCCTTGATCCTAAAAAGATCGATAAATCAACCTTAGATAAATTACCGACACCTACTGGTTATAGAATTTTGGTACTGCCATATGCAGGGCCAAAGAAGACTAAAGGCGGTCTGTATTTATCTGACACAACACAAGAAACAATACAGATGACAACTGTCTGTGGTCTTGTGCTAAAAATGGGAGATCTTTGTTATCATGATGATAATAAATTTCCTAAAGGGCCTTGGTGCAAACTAAATGATTGGATAATTTTTAGTAGGTATGCAGGTTCAAGATTCAAAATTGAGGGTGGTGAAGTAAGGGTACTGAATGACGATGAAGTTATTTCTACTATTTCTAATCCAGCCGATATTTTGCACCATTATTAAGGAGGAGAAATGGCTGAAGAAAATAAAAGTCCAGATGTGGAATTAGACACAGATGGCGTTGAAGAACAAGTAATTACTGTTGATGCACCTAATGTAAGCAATGCTGAATTTGAAAAAAAGGAAGACGTTGACTTAGGTTATGTAGATGTCAGTAATCAAGAATCAGATTCAAACGAAAAAGATAACACGTTTGAAAACGAAAAAGAAACTAAATTAGAAGAAAAAACTGAAGACGAAGAAGGTCTTAAAGATTATTCTGATAAGGTTCAAAAAAGAATTAAGAAACTTACATATCAAATTAAAGAAGCAGAACGAAGAGAACGTGCTGCAGTTGATTATGCTAAAGGTCTTAAAAGTAAGTACGAAACTACTGAGCAAAAATTTGAAGAGACGGATACAAATTATCTCAAAGAGTATGGTGCTAGAGTAGATGCAGAAAGAGAACAAGCAAAAGCAAGTTTAAAAGCTGCATTAGAATCTCAAGATGCTGATAAAATTATGGAAGCTAACGATAAGCTTACACAATTAGCTGTTGAGAAAGAAAAAGTTTCAATGTCTTTAGGTGAAAAGGAATTGAAAAAGAAAGAAGCTGAGTCAAGACCTAAAGAAGAGACTGTAGCTGCAAAACCACAAATTAGCTATAAAGCTCAGGAATGGGCTACTGATAATGAGTGGTTTGGTACAGATAGAGTCCTTACTTCTGCTGCAATGGGAATACATGAAGATCTAGTACAGCAGGGAATTGACGCAGAGACTGACGAATACTATAATCAAATCAACAAACGTATGAAGGAGTATTTCCCTCAGAAATTTGCTCAATCTTCTACTGAAGAAAAAACAAAAGCTGCACCCGTCCAAAACGTAGCTTCTGTTAGCAGAAGATCAGGTGGACGCAAGTCTGTGAAACTCACCAAATCACAGGTAGTTATCGCTAAGAAATTAGGGGTGCCACTAGAGGAATACGCAAAATACGTGAAGGAAGAAGGAGCCTAATATGGAAAATATTAAAAGTAAAATAAAAACTTCACGCGAGTCTGAAACTAGAATTAAAACTTCTAGAAAGAAAGATTGGACTCCACCATCCAGTTTGGATGCCCCAGCTGCACCGCAAGGTTATGCACACAGATGGATAAGAACTCACACTGCAGGTTTTGAAGATCCAGGTAATGTATCTAAAAAACTGAGAGAGGGTTGGGAATTCGTAAAAGCCGAAACTATTATAAGTGAAATCGGTGAACATGATTACCCAGTTATTCATGATGGAAAACATGCTGGACTCATCGGAATTGGTGGCCTTGTGTTGGCAAGGATACCGGAGGAGATTTTGAAAAGTCGTGCTGAGTATTTTAGAAGAATAACTCAAGACAGAACAGACGCGATAGATAGAGATCTTATGAAGGAGCAACACCCGGACATGCCGATCAATATTGATAGGCAGTCTAGAGTTACCTTTGGTGGTGGACGTAAGAAATAATTTTTTTGCACTACCTACCTAGATAGCTTGGAACATTAACACATAAGGAGAAAACAACTATGGCTAACGTAGCTGAAAAGTTTGGTCTAAGACCATATAGAAAACTAGACGGTACACCATTAGTAGGTGCTCAAAACAGATATGTGATTAAAGACAACTATGCAACTCAAATATTCCAAGGGGATTTGGTTCAACCAACTTCAAATGGTTTTATTGAGAAGCATACTGCCAATACATCAGATGCTGTTGTGGGCGTTTTCAACGGAGTGTTCTACAATGATCCAACTACTCAAAAACCAACGTATAGTAATTACTATCCTGGTTCTATCAACCCAACTCAAGGCGATATTACGGCTTTTGTTGTTGATGACCCAGATGCTGTATTCCTAATGGATGCAGACGCTACGTTTGCGAGAGCAGATCTATATAAGAACTACTCTGTGACAAACACTACTGGTGTTACACAAACAGGACTGTCAAAAGCACAACTTGATGTATCAGTGTCAGGTACTGCGGGAACATTTGCTGTACAAGCAATTGATATTTCGCAAGACCCTAACAACTCTGATCAAGCATCAGCGAATGCTAACATTCTTGTTAGAATCAACAATCACTTCTACAGAAGTGGTACAGGTATAGCATAATAAAGGAGATAAACTATGGCAATATCACGATCCCAACTAGTTAAAGAACTAGAGCCAGGTTTGAATGCTTTATTCGGCCTGGAATATAGTAGATACGAAAATCAGCATGCTGAAATTTTCTCTACTGAAACATCTGACAGAGCTTTCGAAGAGGAAGTAATGTTAAGCGGTTTTGCTTCTGCACCAGTTAAACAAGAAGGTGCTGGAGTAGTGTTTGATCAAGCAGGTGAAACTTTCACAGCAAGATACAACCACGAAACAGTCGCATTAGCATTCTCAATCACTGAGGAAGCAATCGAAGATAACCTATACGATAGACTAGCAGGAAGATACACAAGAGCTCTTGCAAGATCTATGGCAAACACGAAGCAAGTTAAAGCTGCCAACGTATTGAACAATGCACAAGTTACAAATGTAACAGGTGGAGACGGAGTATCATTAATTAATGCTTCTCACCCACTAGCTACAGGCGGAACTTTTTCAAACGTTCTTGCAGTTGCTGCAGACTTAAACGAAACTTCACTCGAGCAGTCATTGATTGACATTGCTGGATTTGTCGATGAGAGAGGCTTGAAAATAGCTGCTCAAGGTAGAAAAATGATAATTCCAAAAGAATTACAATTTACTGCTGAGAGAATCATGAAGTCTCCAATGAGAGTTGGAACTGCAGACAATGACATCAACGCCATCAATAACATGGGTATGGTACCAGAAGGTTACAGAGTTAATAACTTTTTAACTGACACTGATTCATACTTCTTAATGACTGATGTACCTAACGGAATGAAAATGTTCGTTAGATCACCAATCAAAACTGCGATGGAAGGTGACTTCGATACTGGTAACATGAGATTTAAAGCTAGAGAAAGATACTCTTTCGGATTTTCTGATCCAAGATGTATTTTTGGTAACGGAAACTTACCTACAAGCTAATAAATACAACTAGTATTATTAATTAGGGGCGGTGTTCACATCGCCCCTTTTTTTATGTATAATAAAAATACCTAGAAATTTATTTAATTTTGTAGACTGGCTAGGCAGACGGTATAGAGACTACAAAGTTTAACCGCTATACAAGGAGAAACTATTATGGCAAACACTACTTTTTCGGGACCAGTAATTTCAGACAATGGTTTTATTGTTCCTACTTTTACACTAGCAACTTTACCTACAGCAACAGCAGGTTTATTAATCTATGTTTCTGATGCAACAGGGGCCTCTTTAACAGGTTCTCTTTGCTTTGGTAATGGCACTAATTTTGTAGACGTTACTACAGGTGCTGCAGTAGCATAATTAATCGTGGCTCCTTCGGGAGCCACAACATAAGGAGAATTTTATGGCAGCTAAAGCTGATATACAAGCAACAAGAGTAGTGGGAACTGCAACATCAAATGTGGTTATTGCTTCTCCTGTAAGACTTAAAGGAATGATTATTGCTTCTGATGGGGGTGGTGCTGGTCAAGTATCTTTAAATACGGGATCTTCATCTGGTGGTACAAATTTATTTACAGCCGATGTACCATCTGGAGACGTAATTAATTTTTCATTACCTGAAGATGGAATACTATTTACTAACGGAGTTTATTTATCTACAGCAACAAATGTAACAGCAGTTACTTTATTAACTGATAAATTTTCAGGGCCTAACTTAACGGGACAGAACGGATAATTTATGTCAGGTGGAGGAAGTTTTACATCAGATCAGGGTAATGCCCATGCTACAGCAACTGGTCAATTAGTTCCAACAGGAAGAAGAGCAAGAGTTACTTCTATTCAAGGAGAAGGTATTGCATCAGCACTGTTAGTTTTTAGAAGTGGAGGAGGATCAGGAGATGTAATAGCTACTTATGGATTTGGAACAGAAGGTTTAGATCTTTATATTCCAGGTTCAGGTATTTTATTTGAAGAAGGTGTTCACGTCACAGTAACTAATTGCCCAAACGTTTCAATTACATTTACGTAAAATGTCTAAAGATAAAAGCTATTATTCAGATTTAAATTTAGGTATCGATCCTAGTGATGAAAAAGTTTTTATCAATGTTGGTAAATCAACTGAAAATTCTAGATTAGACATTGGTGTAAAAACAGATGGTCAATTCAAAATAAAATTTAAAAAAAGATTTAGTAGAGGTGGAAAAGCTGAAAATCCAATCTCTAGAAATAAAAAAAATTATAGATCAACAAAATCAGGAGCAGGTATGACAGCTGCAGGAGTCGCAGCATATAGACGTGCTAATCCTGGATCTAAACTAAAAACAGCAGTAACAGGTAAAGTAAAAAAAGGATCTAAAGCAGCAAATAGAAGAAAAAGTTATTGTGCTAGAAGCCTAGGTCAGTTAAAAAGATCTAGTGCAAAAACTAGAAATGATCCAAATTCAAGAATCAGACAAGCGAGACGTAGATGGAAATGTTAGACTATGTCTTATTTAAATGCTAACATACCACCAATTTATTGTCAGGTAAGAAAGGAGTACCTTTATGATCTTAAACAACATCAAGGCGAAGTTGACGATTGCGTTGTCTTCGGTTTGGTATCGATATCAGGCCGTGCGTTATTATTTAATATCATGCTACCCAACGGTGCGTGCTTTTGGAGAATCCCAATTTCGGCTTTTATTCAACGTGGTTTTCAACCGGAAACTGTTCCCACTCAAAGACTTAGTGAACTTCAACTTTGGAATTGTTTTAGCTATTATCCTTCTGTTCATTGTTTTGATTGGTTGGCTGGTTTAAACGGTAAATACAGAGGTTTAGATAAAAAGTTTTTACATGGAAAATATTTATTTACAGTTGACTGGGCTCATCCAGAAACTAACATATTGGATACCGAGCATTCTGAAATTCCTCAAGAACATAAGTGTGCACACATATTGGCTCTTGATAACGGCAATTATGCAGCTCAGCCTAATAATCGCATTTTGTGGCACGTTAATAGTTATACTACTGATAACAGCTGGCCAGACTATAAAGTCCAAACTACGTATTGGGATGCAGAGGACTCTGGATTAGTTACTGAAGATAGTGATAATATGTTTTACGAAATGGAGAAAAAAAAATGAGGAAAATGTGTTTAAATTGTAATCACGTATGCCATTGTCCTGGTCACGGTACAGTTGGAAATTGTCCTAGCTGCGATTGTCAAAAATGCAATCACAACGGTAAAAATATAACTAAAATAAGTGCTTTCTGGAAGAAGATAAAAAATTGGTTAACTTAATGGAGTCCCAAAATGAACTATGGGTTTACTGCAATACTAATTATATTGATGTGTTTATTAGCTTTATTTGTAAGACCATCGTCTCACACTTCATTGAAGTTTGATTCAAAAGATATTATAATTTCTTTACCAAAACCTAAAATAGATGATTGATAAATTTTTATATAAATTTTTCGGAGGAATAGACCGTCTTTGTGCAGCAATAGCCAAAGCTATAGAATCTAAACCAAAAAAGAAAAAAAATGGCAAATAAACCATTACATATCGGAGAAGAGGCAGCCGTGCAAATGCCTATGAAGACGGTAGTCTCTCTGATTATAATCGTTGCCCTCGGCACGATGGGTTACTTTCAGATTGTAGAACGTCTAAACATAGCTGACACTAGACTTCAGTTAATGGAGAAAGATCTAACAGAGAACACAGATTTTAGAATAAAATGGCCACGTGGACAATTAGGTACACTTCCTGCAGACTCGGAGCAGTACATGTTAATTGAAGATCTATATAAACAAGTAGAAAAGCTACAAAAAAATATTGAAATGAATATGAGTAATAAATTAAAAATAGAATTTATGGAAGGTCAGATTAATAAATTATTAACGGACGTAGAAGAATTAAAAGATGCCAACAGAGAGATAGTATTTAAAAATGGAACGAGTCACTAGAAAAATTATACGGTATCTGGAAGATATGGAAAAGAAAGCTAAACAAATGAGCTTTATAAGAAATTTAAAAAAAGAAGTTGAAACTGGCAAACACGGTACACAAAAATACGTTGTAAAAGAAGGGCCCAACAAAGGTAAAATATTATGATAGAAACTGTGGTAGCTCTTCTTATGTTTTTTAATGGAAGTATAAATGAAGCACGTATTCAAGAATCGATGGCTATGTGTTTACGCGGTAAACGTAAAGCGGAGAGACAGTATTCAGAAAGTGTATCTTATAAATGCTATACTGGTTCAGCAGAATTAGAGACAAATATTGATGGAAGTTTATCGATAAAGAAGCTAATACTAGAATAGATGGTTCAAAAAATCGAAGAAGTTTTAGATAGAAAAGAAAACGAAAATTTAAAACAATTACTATTGATATGTTCCGATTGGCGTATATCTATAGATAATGCTAAAAACGGTTATACTGTTGATAATGGTTTTTGCTGCATTCCACAATCAAAACAAAAAATAAACACTTCAAAAGAAAATAAAGAATTAACTGAAATAGCAGATACAATTGTTGCAAGAATTAAAAAAAAATTAAATATAAATGCAGATGTTGTAAGATATTTTTACAATTTATATACTAAATCAGCAGTAGGGTCTTTACATGTTGATGAGAATGGTGATAACTTTTTGTCAATTGTGTATAGCATCGATGACGAGGGTTATACAATTATAAATGACGAGAAACATTATGATAAACCAAGACAAGCTAAAATCTTTAATAGCAATATCTTGCATTGTGGAAGTCCACCAATTTACAACAAATTCAGATTTAATTTAAATATTGTATTAGAACTAAAGGAAAACTATGAACTTAAGCCGTAATTTTACTCTTTCAGAGTTAACTAAATCAGATACTGCAATTAGGAAGGGAATTAATAATAATCCTAACGCAGAACAAATAGAAAAATTAAAAGGTTTGTGTGAAAATATTTTACAGCCAGTACGTGATCACTTCGGCAGAGTTAAGGTAACCAGTGGATTTCGAAGCGTGGATTTATGTATGGCTATTGGCAGCTCTGCAAATTCGCAGCATGCCAAAGCTGAAGCCGCAGACTTCGAATGTGTTGGAGTCGACAACGCTGAACTTTTTGATTGGATTAAAAATAACCTTGAGCCAGATCAACTGATCCTCGAATACTATACGCCTGGAGAACCTAACAGCGGATGGATACATTGCAGTTGGATACCGGATCAACCAAGAGCATCATTTTTACACGCCTACAGATCAGAGGGAAAAACAAAATATAAACCAATACTAGGATCAGCCAAAGACATTGTGTGAAACATATAATTGTTATTTCTGATATCTTTGACAAAGGTTTAGGAGATCATTTTTGTGCTTCAGCTGCACTTAGGTCTTATTACAGACAAGCTCATAAAATTGTACTGTTTTCACAATATCCTGATCTGTATGCACAACAAACTTACATAGATCAATCTTTTAGTTTAGAGCATTTAGCTGCATTAGATTATGGTGCTAAAACTTATTTTGAATATGAAAAGATAATACATCTTTATTCAAAAAAAGACTTTAAAGATAAAACAAATATTGTTGAACAATATTGTGAGAAACTTGGAGTAAAGCCTCAGCATTATCCTCACTTTGAAATAAGACATAATAGGTATAAATTTGATAAGACAATACTACTAGCTTTAGAAACAGGTCAAAAACATAAGAGTGTATGGAATGCTAAAGAGGTAGAACAAGAATTAATAAAAAGATTTCCTCAATTTAACTTTGTTACAACTAAACAATTTGAACGTCTGCCTGCTGACCATTTACCTGAAATTTGCAGCAAGATGTCAGGGTATGTGTCTATTAACTCTGGTTATTATCATCTTTTACATAATAAAGAGTATATTAAAAAAGGCATACATTTGTATGTAGATGATGTTTATAAATACAAGTTTGGCTATAAAGACTCAGTACATTATAAATTTGATAAGATCATCAATGTTGATAATCTCTGTGAAGTATTCTATAATACCTTATGCCAATAGGAAGAACTGCAATACCAAAACAAATAGATGGAAAGCTTAGAGGAGCGAGAGATGAAAAAAAGAAGAAAAGACGTGTCATCTCCAAATTATATCGCAAAAAGCCTAAGGTCTTCAAAGTTTAGTCAAAAAGTGCTACAATCTAAGAAGTTGTACAACCGCAAAAAGGAGAAGTCATACACTCTCAAAGCGGCCGCTAATAAGGAGAACAAATAATGGCTACATCTGGAACAGTTGCTTTTAATTTAAGCATAGATGAAATTATTGATGAGGGTTATGAGAGATGTGGTTTATCTACTAACTCTGGTTATGATATGCGTTCAGCAAGAAGAAGCTTAAATCTTCTTTTATCTGAATGGGGTAATAGAGGAATACATCTATGGAAAGTAGCTTTGCATGAAGCAGCTTTAGTTTCAGGACAAGCTGAGTATGCTGTAAGCTCTAGTGTAAGTGATGTATTAGAAGCTTTTGTTTCTTCTACAGCTGCATCAGGTGATAGTGCAAGTACTCAAGACATATCTTTATCAAAAATTGACAGATCTACATATGCTGCTTTACCAAATAAGTTATCTGTAGGACAACCATCACAATATTATGTTGCAAGAGAAACAACACCTAAAATTTATTTATACCAAGCACCTGATTTAAATACTTATACAACTTTAAAATACTATGTGATAAAAAGAATTGAAGACGCTGGAGCATATACTAATGACCCCGATGTAGTTTATAGATTTTTACCTTGTTTAGCTGCAGGTATGGCTTACTACACGTCTATGAAAAAAGCTCCTCAACTTGTTCAACAAAATAAATTAATTTATGAGGATGAACTAAAAAGAGCTTTAGATGAAGATGGTCAAAGAGCTTCTACGTTTATATCACCTCAGACATATTTTGGAGATGGTGTATAATGGGTAAGTTTGCAACTGGAAAAAGATCATTAGCTATATCTGATAGATCAGGACAAGCTTTTCCATATAATGAAATGGTAAAAGAATGGAATGGTTCATTAGTGCATACATCTGAATATGAACCAAAACATCCACAGATTAGAAGACGAAGACAAGTATCTGATGCAATAGCTTTGCAGAATGCAAGAGTGCAAAAATACCAACAACCTACAGAGATATCTGGTGTCTTAGCAGATTCTGGAGGTACAGTTGTAGGGGTTGCTGATTTATCACTTCCAGGTGATTTTGCTTATTTAACTAAACAATCAGGTATGCAACCTACTGACCCTTCTTTACAAAATAGAAGAAGAGAATTAAACGCACAATTGGGTGCAGTAACAGTGGTAACATAATGGCAGTAACATACGCAAATTTTTTAACACAAATTAGAAACTACACAGAAGTAGATAGTAATGTTTTGACTGATGCTATTATTCAAGATTTTATAAGATCTGTGGAATTAGATATTGCAGGTAAGGTTGATTATGATGATTTAAGAAAATACTCAAACTCTACGTTTACTGCTTCAAACAGATATGTAAGTCTTCCATCTGATTTAACAATCATTAGATCTGTTCAAGTAATTAACGGTTCTACTAGAACATTTTTAGAAAAAAGAGATACAAGTTTTATATCTGAATATAATAACAACGCAGCTACAGGACTACCTAAATATTATGCTAATTGGGATGACTTCAATTTTATAGTAGCTCCAATCCCTGATTCTAATTATACTGTACAAATAAACTACATACAGGATCCACCTCAATTTACTTCATCTACTGAAACTTTTATTTCTAAGTATCAGGAGTCTATGTTATTACATGGGACACTAGCTGAAGCATACCGGTTCTTAAAAGGGCCTATGGATCTATACAACCTCTATCAAAAGAAGTATGATGAAGAAGTACAAAATTTTGCTCTTCAACAAATGGGGAGAAGAAGACGTGCAGAATACGATGATGGAGTGCCAAGAATTAAGGTTCCTTCACCATCGCCAAATTAATAATTTAGAAGGAGGCCTACTATGGCAATAACAACTAACGCAATCTGTAATTCTTTTAAAAAAGAATTATTAGAAGCAAAACACGACTTCACTCAGACTACTGGTGATAAATTTAAATTAGCTATGTACACTAGCTCAGCAACTTTAGGTAAATCTACAACTTCATTTACAACTGGTAACGAAGTTACGTCACCTGCTGGATACACTTCAGGTGGAGGTGCTCTTGTTAACACAGGAACATCATTAGCTTCAAACACAGCTATAACTGACTTTGCAGACCTATCGTTTACAAACGTTACATTAACTGCGAGAGGTTCACTAATTTATAATACATCTAACTCTGATAGTGCGGTGGCTGTATTGGATTTTGGTGGTGATAAGACTGCAACTAGCGGAACTTTCACTATTCAATTTCCTGCGTTTACAACCTCTGCTGCAATATTAAGGATTGCATAAAAAGTAAAAGGTATGAATGTCGAAAACATGGGGTGCACTTGATTGGGGACAAGGTAGCTGGGCAGCACAAGGTGATGCCGGTGTTACTGTTACTGGTCTAAGTGCCTCCACGACAATCACAAATGTAGTACCTGACACTGAAATTAATTCAGGTTATGGTAGAGCAGCTTGGAGCGAAGGTTCTTGGGGTATTGCTGGAGATGTATTAGCTCAAGGGCAACAATTACAAACACAAATTACAGCAGTCGTTGTCGATAACGAAATCAACGTAGGTTGGGGTGGAGACACTTGGGGAGAAAATGCTTGGGGAGAATTATCAGGTGTTTATCAAGATGTAACTGGACAATCATTAACACCAACAACAGGTTCACCAACACCTAGGGGTGATTGTAATATTGAAGTAGGATCTGTTAGCTTAACATCATCTATTGGCCAAGGTTTATACGGAGTATCATTTACTTTTGATGCTACTGGGTTATCTTTATCTACCTCAATGGGAGAAGAGACAATTGGAATAGGTGTAAACGTAACTGGATCACAACTTCAAACAACTCCTGGAGGAGTAACTATTGATGAAAGCTTACTAACTGGAATTGGTTGGGGTAGAAGAGCTTGGGGTAACCTTGCTTGGGGTGAAGCATATTCAGTAATATTAACTGGACAAGAATTATCATCTTCAATTGGTGAAGAGACAGCGTTTACAGATGTTACTGTATCTGTCACTGGACAAGAAATGTCTATGACTTTAGCTGGTAACTTCTCAATACAAATTGACCAAGATATATTTGTATTTGCAACAGAAGACCAATTAGATTTATCATTAGGTAACTTTAGTTTAGAACAAAGCACTAATGAAACAGCTACCGGACAACAATTAACAAGCACTACTGGAGACGTAGAAGCATTTCAAAACACGCCTGTTGATGTAACAGGAATATCACTATCTTCAAGCTTAGGTTCTATTAATTTAGTACAATCAACTGTAGAGCCTGTAACAGGTATTGCAGCAACTCTGGAACTAGGGGACGAAGAAGAAATTCCAGGACAAGTTATAGGTGTGACGGGTCAGGCCTTAACACCAGCTGCAGGTTCTGTAACAATTGCAGCAAATGCTGATGTTTCATTAACTGGCATATCATTGACTTCTTCAGTAGGTGCACCTAATATAACTGCGTGGACTGAAATAAATCCAGGTGTAAACAATGTTTGGGAGCCTGTTGACTTAGCCGCTTAGCAATAGTAAAATTATACTTAAATTAGGAGAAAAAATTTATGGCATCTAATTATTCATCTGACCTTAAACTGGAGTTAATGACCACTGGTGAAAACGCTGGTACATGGGGAGATAAAACTAATACAAACTTAAACTTAATTCAACAAGCAATCGCTGGTTATGAAGCAGTAGCATTAGCTGATGGTGGAACAGTAACACTAGTTATGTCTGATGCTGCATTATCAAATGCAAGAAACATGGTAATTAAATTTACTGGTACTTTAACTGGAGCTTCTGCTGTACATATTCCAGACTCAATAGAAAAATTTTATATATTTGATTGTTCTGCTGTTACAGGTGTAACAAACTTAACTATTAAAACAGTTAGTGGAACTGGTTTTACTGTAGGTGAAGCAAAAATTATAGCTGCTTATACAGACGGAACTAACTTAAACGAAATTGCACTTAATACAATTGGTGGTACAATTGGTACTGCTCAAATTGATGACGATGCAATTACAAACGCTAAGATTGCAGACGATGCGATTCAAGCTGCACAAATTTCAAACAACGCAGTTGTAACGGCAGGCATTTTAGATTCAGCAGTAACTACTGCTAAAATTGCGGATGCTAATGTAACTACTGCTAAAATTGCTGATGATGCTGTTGGTGCTGACCAACTTGCTGACACTGCAGTAAGTGCAGGAACTTACACAGCTGCAACTATTACAGTTGATGCTCAAGGAAGACTTACTGCTGCTTCTGCAGGAGCTTCTGCAGTTCCAGATATGATACTTACTCAATCATTTCTTGGCCCATCTTCTGGAACTTTTACAAAATCAGCTAACGCTAGTTTTATTGGGGCTTACATTGTTGGTGGCGGAGGAACTGGTGGTAACAACCAACCTTCATTTAACTCAACTGGAGGACAAGGTGGTAAAGGGGGTTTTGGTTATTTTGCTGCACCCTCAGGAAGTCCATTAGCAGTCCCTTACTCTGTTCCTGGTGAGGGTGGAGGAACAACAAATCTTTCAAACATTGGTAGAGCTAATGGTGGAGGTTCAGGAGAAAATGGAAGAAACGCTGGATCATTTAGAGGAGCTCCTGGTACTGCCGGAACTATTACAACTGCTCCATCAAACATTGCAAATGTTTCTTATGACTACGGAGGGCCCACAGGTTTTGCGGATAATGTAAGACTTATTATTACTGGATCAAACACCATTGGTACAGGTGGCCCTAACGGACAACCCGGTGGACAAGGAAGACCAGGCGGATTAATAGTTTATGAGGATTTAGGTACGTAATATGGCAACATTAATTATAAGAGATAACGGAACTATGCATAAAGTCTGTTTGACTGAAGCACACGTAAATGCACAAAACCTTCAAGAAGAATTATATACTGAAGGACAATACACTAAAATGGAAATTTCTACAGCTGAGGCAAATGATGTAAGACATGGAAACAAAAGTTACATTGAAAATGCTTGGGTTGTTTCAGAAGATAGAGAAGCTCCTGAAGATGGAATAAAAATACATCACTTTCTTAACAAATCAGATTTTGATGGATCAGTTGCTAAACAGATTGAAGGTTTTGAAAATTTCTTAGCACTCAATCCTGATAATGCTATGGCAGCAGAAATATCAACATATGTTGATGCTCTTAAAGCTTTAGATAGTTCTGGTATTAGTTTCCCATTAGCACATAATGTATGCAGCTATATGGAATCTACAGGTGTTACTGCATTCAGTCCTTTACAATGTCCATAATAATTGATATTTAGCCTTATGGCTAATATCATAGAATTTTCTGCTTCGGCAGAATATTTAGCGACTGGGGATATCGAAAAACCTGTTCCTATAAAAGTTAATATACCTAAATGGTTTAAAGACTTAGAGCATAAGATGGAAAGAACGACTGTAAAAGGTTGTATGCCTTTTCTTGATACTTTGTCATCAGGGTATTTATTAAAACTTCCACAAGATATAGCTATAGGTCTAGATCATTTTGATGATAATGGTAATCCATTAATGCACGTAAAATACTCTTTACACACCGACAGAGGCCCTGCAGAGGGTACAAATTTAAACCATAATGATCATGAATCTACTCATCCAACATTTCAATTAGGTAATTCACCTATGGTTGCTAAAAATAATGGCAGACCTTTTCATAAAATAATTAGTCCTTGGAGAATAAAAACACCACCAGGATATAGTTGTTTATTTTTACCACCTATGAATAACTATCATGAACCATGGAGTATTATTCCTGGGATTGTAGATACTGATAAATTTACACTGGAAGTTAATTTTCCTACAATTGTTGATGCAGAAAAGATTAAAACTAAGTATAAACAATTTTTAATGAAGAAAGGCACACCTTATGTTCAAATCATTCCTTTTAAAAAAGAAAGTTGGCAAATGAATATTAAACCAATAGAAAACAAAAAAAGTGTCTTTTTATATCCAATGAAATTACTACATAACTATAAAACAGGTTTTTGGAGAAAGATTACATGGAAATAAGAAGTTTTGTACAAGTTTTTGATAATGTATTACACCCTGAAGCTATAGCTTGTTTGCTGCAATGGTTAAATAAAACAGACAGATTTAATAAAGCCGATGTTATAAATGATGCAGGCAAAACTAGAAAAGGTGTATTGAGAGAAGATATAAGAAAAACAGAAGCTTTTGGATTACACCCCTTAGATAAAGAATTGACTTCTGTACATTGGTTTAATGTACTACGAATGAAGATTGAACAACAAGTTAATAATTATAGAATACTTCATCCTAATTTAGATTTACATCCACAAAAAGTAGAAGAAATAAATGCACTTAGATATAAACCAGGTGGCTTTTATAAGTACCATACTGATTATCATATTAAGTTTCCAAGAGTCTTAAGTACAATTACATTACTTAACAATGATTATAAAGGTGGACAACTTTGTTTTAGAAACCCTTCGAAAGAAGAAGATTCAGAATTTTGTATAGATGTTAAACCAGGACGAATGATAATGTGGCCAAGTAATTTTTTATATCCACATGCTATCAAGCCAATAACAGAAGGTACTCGTTATAGTATAGTGGGGTGGGTATGGTAGAACGTGTAACAAGACCATTTAAGTATAGAGTAATAAAAGGTTTTTTAGATAAAACAGAAATTAAATTATTAACTGATTATACTAGAATTAAACACAGACTTAATAGAGAAACATTTGATCTTGAACAAAGTAATAATTATGCAACTATTTTTTATAAAGATCCTTTAACAGAAACAATTATGTTACAAAAGAAAGAAATAATGGAAATAGAAACTGGTTATAAATTATTTCCAACATATTCTTTTTTTAGAATGTATACTTTTGGATCTGATCTAAAACCTCATACTGATAGATCTTCTTGTGAAATAAGTGTAACTGTATCTATTGGTTCTGATGGAACTCCTTGGCCTATCTATATGGATGGTAAAGAAGTGATGTTAGAACATGGAGATGCAGCAATTTATTTTGGTTGCGAAGTACCTCACTGGAGAAAACCATTTAAAGGTGATTGGTATGCACAAACTTTTTTACATTATGTAAATAAAGATGGGCCACACAAAGAGTGGTTAAAAGATAAAAAACTGTTATGGGGCCAACAAAACGAGGAGGGTTAAATGCAAATACAACAAAATGAAGACGGCAGTGCAGATATACTTTTTGAAGATAGTGAAATTACTATTTTAACACAAAAAAAGAAATTACATTTAGATGCAGAAGGTTTGCGGCATTTTGGTAATATTTTGGTAAAGATTGTATCTGATTGGAATCTTAACTTTAACGAAGATTTAAAAAATAAAACAACACATGATACTACACGTGTTAAGTTTAAATGATAACACTGATTGATAATTTTTATCCAGATGAATTATATGCTGATGTTTTAGAACAAGTCAAAACTTTTGATTTTAATCCTAGTCATCAACCTTGCAGAAAAGATATAAACAGATACCAAGCTTATCCTGTTTATGAAACTAATGATTTGAAAAAAGACAATCGTGCATATCAATATTTAGAAAACAAATTACAAGAGTTTAAATTAAAACCTTTTAAAATGCATACCTTTTATAGAAAAACATTGTTGTCAGAATTAAAAAAAAGTTTATCTTGGGATAACTATGCGAAACATATTGATGGTGGAGGTACATCTTTAGCAGGAGTTATTTATCTAAATACTCAATCTATTCAAGATGGTACATCCTTATATAATGACTTTTCAGATTATGAACCTACACTTACAGTGGCAAGTAAACCAAATAGATTTATAATGTATAACTCAAATATAATACATAGTCCTGGTGTAAGACAGTGGCAGGAAGAACGTATTATACAACCATTTTTTATAGAATATGCTTAAGGACGTTTTAAAAATAGAAAAACCATTGGAAAGACAATCTTGGTTATATGCATTTGATCTTGGTAAAATTGATACCGATTATTTTATTAAAAGAATAGATCACTTTGTAAAAGACGAAACTAATCAAAATTATCAAACAAATGTTAAGGGGAAAATGACTAATGATATATTTTTACAAGATCAGAATTTTATTAATTTATTACATGTTTGTAAAACTTACGTAGGTTCATTTTCTAGAGTATGGGATTATCCTTGGGTATTACTAAATGCGTGGGGAGTAAGAAATGATTACGGAGATTACACAAGAAATCATAGACATGGACAAGCCTGTATATCAGGATTAATTTATTTAAATAGCAACGAACAGGAATTAGAATTTCCCGAATTACAAACTAAAGTTAAACCTGAACCGGGAAGAGTAGTTATTTGGGATTCTTTATTAAGGCATGAATGTAAACCAAATAGATCAGATATATCTAAATATTCTGTAGTGTTTAACATAGATTATCAAGCAGGTTACGAACATCAAGACTATCGATCTTGAAGACTGCTTATGATATAATATGGCATGCCATTAAAAAATGTACAAATACAGCCAGGATTTAATAAACAAACAACTGCTGTCGGTGCTGAAGGTCAGTGGACTGATGGAGATTTTGTTAGGTTTAGATATGGTTTACCAGAAAAAATAGGTGGATGGGCACAGATTACAGGTCAAACTTTAGTTGGTGCAGTCCGAGAACAGCTTGTATGGGCTGATTTGGATGGCAGAAGATATGCAGCTTTAGGTTCTAATAAAGCTTTATTTATTTATTATGAAAGTGCTTTTTACGATATTACACCATTGGACACTGCTATTACTGGTTGTACTTTTGGTACAACTAACGGTCTAACAGAAGTAGGTGTTAATAAAACTGCACATGGTTTAGAGGTTGGAGATTTATTTACTTTTACATCTGTAACCCCTCCCGTAGGAGCAGGATATGTTGCAGCAGATTTTACCACTAATACTTTTCAAGTAGTTACCGTACCTTCAACAGATGCTTTTACAATTACTATGGCTACGGGTGCTGGAACGACAGTATCTAACAGTGGATCAGCTGTAGTTAATCCTTATATAAAACCAGGGCCACTTACTCAATCTGCAGGTTATGGTTACGGAACTTCTACTTTTGGTGGAGCCTCTGGAGTCTTAGGAAGTTTAAATGGATCTCTAAATGATGACACCGCAGGAACGGGCGGGTCAGGAACTTCAATAACGCTTGCCTCAACAAATGGCTGGCCAACGTCTGGAACTTTTAAAGTTGGAACAGAATTTATATCTTATACAGGAGTATCATCAAATGATCTTACTGGTATTACGAGAGATGTAGCAGGAAC
>Ga0222719_10001932_pt1 | contig 19493 bp, 33 predicted proteins | sample C33_34DmetaG_FD_165039 | JGI IMG/M metagenome (GOLD analysis project Ga0222719, IMG submission 165039) | Estuarine water microbial communities from San Francisco Bay, California, United States - C33_34D | ecosystem: Environmental > Aquatic > Marine > Unclassified | place: USA: California... | reverse complement strand
TATCTTCTTCTATTGTTGTTTCATTCATCAATGCATCTAACTTAGCTTCTAATTCTTCAGTAGTGTATTCTTTACAGTTATTGTTGTTTAATTGTATAGTTTCCATTTGTTTTTGTTTTAATGTTCCTTACGAATCTACAAATAATTATTTAATATTAGACAATTAATTGTTATTTATAATGATTTTAAATAAGCTATTTCCTTACGAAGTTCTTTTATAGTCAACTCGTTATTCTGGTTTACTAGGTCTTCGTCAGGTAATCTTAACGACCTATCAAAGTCAAAATTAACAAAGTCGTAAACGAATTTCAATTCCTCTTGGCTGCATTTTTCCTCTAGCAACTTCTTTAACTCGTTGTTATAATCTTCTAAATCTTGTATGTACTTCTCTGATTTATGTAAATGATATGCGGTTTGAAGGTTCTCATCTAAATTTGATCGTGCTATTTTCTTCCAAGCGAAAGCTGCCGACCTCAACTCGTTAACCTCTTTCTCTTTCTTAAAAGCTAACTCTATTAGTTCTATAAGGTCGTCTCTATCGTCTAGGTTAATAGTCTGTATCTGATCAAAGGTTAAACGGTTTTCTTTGCTTATATGATCCGCTATAAGTTTGTTACGCTGTTGTAGTTTTTTAAGTAGTCGTATCATGCTCCTAAATCAAATATGTTTACCTGGTTAACATTCTTTTTTCTTTCTATACCTAGATAGGTTTCAAATATTGTGCGCCCTGCTTCGTAGTCAACAAGGTTTCTTGCTATTTTACCTTTATCTTGTTTTCCTTTATATTTTTTTATTAAAGAACTAACATCGTGAAACTCCATAAATTGTTCAGATACTTTTTTAGTTATATTTTTATTGCAATTCATTTTAGGTGGTGTTCTTTTACTTAAATTGTTAGGAAGATTAAAGTTTGTCCAGTATAAATGTCTTTCTCTTTTTTTTGCTTCAATCAAAGGCTTGTAATATGGTATTACATTTTCAACTACATAACTACCATTAAAAAAATTATCCAAAAAAATAACTTCTTGATAGAGCTTCATATCTATGTATTTTAATTTAAAGTTATCTCTATTTTTAAAAGTGTAATTCATTCTACTATGCGTAGGGCATGGAGGACTAGACCAGATAAAATTAAACTCTTTGTAATAGTCTAACAAGTATTGGTGCGCATCTGCGACTATTACGGTATCATTCGGGAAACGTTCTTGGTAAAGTTTTGCTAGTTCTTCGTCTAATTCTACCGCAGTAACTTCTAGTTTTAAATTAGCTTGTTCTGCTACTTCATCCCATTTGTATCTGTTGCCTCCTAGACAAGCGTATAAGTTTAGTACTTTTATTGTTTTCATTAAAAAGGCATTTCTTCGTTAAAGTTAGTATTAAAAGGTAAAGGTTTCGGCTCGTGGTTCGATTCTAAAAAAGTATGCTCCTTCCCCCGATTCGCGTAAACTCTTTGTCCTTGCTCGTCTTCAAAATAATATTGATATCTAGCAGTATCTAAGTTCATTATGTATTTTCCATTCTCGCTTGTTCCTTTCGGCTTGCTCTTTGCTATCCTTAAAATAGTTTCATTCTTTCCGTAAGCTCTGTTATTACCGTCAGATAATCCATAAGGAGGACGCCAAGGTATAAGCATAGTATTTCCTTTTCTAAACCATGTTTGCCCTCCTGCGAACTCTCTAGCGTGCGGTGCTGGGTAATAAGTTATACCGCCTTGACTTACTAACGCTTGGTCTCTTACGTGAGTTAAAATAAAATGATGTCTCTTAGTTGTTCTTGCGTTCTTACGAATCCATCCAAGCATACGGCTTAAATATTTATCTTCTCGTCCTAAGTCTTCATGAGTAAATTCTTCTTTTAGTTCGTTCCAAGGATCAACTAAAGTCGTGTGTATTCTTAAACCCGTATTGTTTTCTACTTCGTCTACTAACTTATAAAATTCCGTAGCTGTTATATCTTCATCTTCTGTGTCTATAATTACAAAATGAGAGTTTACAAAGTTTTCAGCTATCATTCGCTCTCGTTCGTCCATTTGCCAATCAGACTTTATGTAAGGTTTACCTATGTACTTATGGCAAAGTTCGCTAAAAATATCTTCCGCGCTTCCAGTTTCGGGAGTAAAGATAACATGATTTAAACCATGTAAGCAACTTAGATTAATTTGAAACTCTAATATCAATTCGGTTTTACCCGTTGCTGGTGCTGCTGCCATGTAGGTAGTAGAACCTAAGATAACCGTATAAGGTAGTATATCCCAATCCCAACCAACAGAATAACCTCTTTGTCTTCCTTTCTCTCGAAGTCTATTAAGGTTTTGTGATACGTCTTCTAATCTTTTATACATATCTCTTAGTTTACAGGTTCAGGAAATGAAGCAATTAAATTACCTTTAGCCTCGTTGCCGTATTTATCTAACGTGGTTGCCCTACTAAAGAACTCAGGTGTTAAGTGTTGACAACCATTATCTTTATGGTATTGAAGATTAGAAGCATTTATAACTGCGTTTAAAATATCTTGTTTCGTGTATCCGTCTTTTAACCTCGCTTCGTATTTACGTTTAACATCTTTATTTATGGTTTTAAACTTTCTATTAGTTTTTTGATTAATGAAAGAAAGCAACTTGACGAAGTCGAGTTTATCTTTTGTTTCTTTTTCTAAAAGAATATCATTTACATTAACATTAACGGCTTGCACTTGCTTAGCATTTGCTTCATTTTGCTTAGCATTTGCTTTACCTCCTTTTTTGCCAGCTTCTCTACGTTTTTCTCGTATCTTTTCCCACTTATCTAAATCTTGTTTTAGCATTGGCTTCATGTGTCCAAAAGCCATTTTAACTAATAAGTTGTCTGTGGTAGGTTCTTCGTCGTTAACGTATGATAAAACGTGCTTTAATAATGCTCCAGCGTCTTCGTTGGGCATTTCACGAACCATATTGATCCAATCGGAATAAAATATAAAGGTTTTTTTACCTTGTGCCATAATGTTACTTTTTTATCTGTTACTAAAAAAAAGAGAGAGGAAAGGAGTAACATAAACCTTTTACGAGTTGATCGGCTCAACCTCTCGGTAAATATACTAAAAAAACGCCATATAGACACCATGCTATAATACTACAAATGACTCGCTAAATTTAAACACTTTTTAAATGTACCATTTGCATATCCTCCTTTTGGGTGGCGTTTTGTTTTAATTAGAACATTTCTTTTTGTACGTATTTTTGATCCTCGAAACGATTATCAGCTAATTCTAAGTTTATTTTAGCTTGTTTAAAGTATGAATCTTTTAACTCAATACCGATAGCTTTACGCCCTAAACTAACTGGACTGTAAACCTCTGATCCTACACCCATAAAAGGAGTTAAAACTACCTCACCTTTGTTAGAATACATTTCTACCAACCTGTCAATAACATCTAATTGCAAAGGGTGTACGTGTTTCTCATCATCCTCTTCTCGGCTATCTCTGAACGGTAATACATTATCTATTCTAATATCATCCCAAACAGAACTAGCGTAACGTTGCCAAATATAATGACTTAATTTATTTGTCTTAGGGTCTTCGTGGTTTTTAAACTCTCTATTTAAATGTTCCCATAATTCCTCCTCATTAAAATCTGTTTTATTTGCGTTGTTATACGCTCTTTTAATGTTTGGTAGTACTGGTATCTCTCCAAAGTATCTAGTAAGCCCGTTAGGGTGTGTTACTGGTACTTCATTTTCTCCTTTCTTAGTAAATACTAATACGTAGTCAGGCATGGCTGTAAAGCATTTTGTAGAATCTTCTACTATAAATTTGTGCATCAAACTCCTTACCATTGTACGCATACGAACCTTTAAAGGCTCTTTCCATATTGTTATCCTATTTCTATATTGAAAACCGTATTTTTCATGAAGTTTAATTATTTCCGCTGGAAAATCCCAAAGTCTACAATTATTATCATGAACATCAGTACAATGCACAGCAGTAATACGACCAGGTTTAGTTACCCTAGCCATCTCTTTTATTAAAAATTCATATTGCTCTAAAAATTGTTCTTTACTTTCGCAGTTGCTAAAATCCATATCACTACTAGAATAATTATAAAGCCCAGCGAAAGGCGGAGAATAAATTGATAAATCAATAGAATTATCTCCTAACGTTGGAAGTACTGCCATACAATCACTATTGTAAATTGCATAATCTTCTGTTACTTGTTGTTGTTTTACTTTGTTCATAGTTATCTGTTTTTGTTTATTTCTATTTTTTTATTTAATTCCGATTCAATATCAAATCCAAAATGTTTAGCCGTATTAAGACAGGTTAATATTATATCGGCTAATTCTTCTTTTATTTCTTCTAATGTACCTACTTGTGTTGCCTCGATAAACTCTTGTACTTCTTCTTCTATTTTCATTATAAAAGCCTCCATACTCGTATTTCGTTTAATCAATCCTCGATCAACAATAGACTTGTAATTTTCTTCTATTAACTTTTTCATAAAAAACTTGGTTTAATTATATCTTTATTAAATTGCCTTTTATCTTCTATAAATACCTCATTTACATTTTTAACAAGGTTCTCGTAAAGTTGGATAGCTTTTTCTGTTTTTTGTTCTAAGGCTTTTATAATTCTTTTTTGACCGCTGGAAGTTACCATATCAATAGTAACATCGTTTTTTTGTCCAAATCTCCAGAATCTTCGAATAGCTTGGTAATATTGCTCATAAGAGTACGTAGGAAAAAAAACAGAGTGGTTACAGTGTTGCCAATTTAAACCCATTCCTGTCATCTTAGCTTTAGTAATTATCCTTTTTATTTCCCCGTTAGCAAATTTTAAAAGTATTTCCTCTTTTTTATCTATTGACATACTACCCTTAATTTCTACTGCGTATTTATCTAACTCATTTATTAATGAGCTTTCATCGTTTAAGTTTACCCAATATACAGAGGTTTTGTCTTTTGCGAGTTCAACAGCTTTTTTACACCTGTCTTCTATTGTCATTCTTTGCTCGTGTTTAATCTCTTGAAATGTCTTAGCCTCTTTAACAAATATACCTACCTGTCCATCATGTTCTAATACGGAAGTATTTTGTATAACGTGTTTGTTTATGTTTAATTTAGGTAGTATGTATCTTTCATCAGAATAACCTAAGTCGCTTGGCATTTTAACCATAATAGACCATTGATTAACCCAGGCAAAAAAATCTTTTTCCGCATGAGGTTTAAGGTAGTATTTTTCACCTATATTACGCTTTTGCTTAGCTACAGAACTGTTATTGTTTTTAAAGAATTTACCTAACATATCCATGTATCCCATATACCCTAATACCTCGCTAGAAGTTCCAAGTTCTATAAAGTCGTTAGGACTTGGAGTAGCGGTACTTAAAAACCTATACTTTATCTTTTTCATAAAAGCAGTTACCTGTCCTTTTATTTTACCGTCAAAATTTTTAAGTATAGAACTTTCATCTAAAATAACACCAGAAAAATCACTAGCATTAAAATAGTGTAATCTTTCATAGTTACAAACAACAATATCTGAATTAAAACTACCATCTTTTGAATATTCAACACCTTCTACTCCTATTTTCTCAGCCTCAATAATAAACTGAAAAGCAACCGCTAAAGGTGTTAGTATTAAAACCTTACCTCTAGTTTCGTTCACTACATTTTTAGCTATTGACAACTGAATTAAAGTCTTACCTAATCCAGTATCGGCAAATACTGCCATTCTACCCTTTCTAACAGCTTGATCTATGATGTCTTTTTGAAAATCAAAAGCGCAATTAGGAAAGAAAGTAGGCTCAAATCCAAAATTACCAATAAGATGCTGTTTACTTTTTAAAAACTCTTCGTATCTCATAATTATAAATAAAAATAGCCTAAGCCGTTCGGAGTGGTGCGTTCCTACTAGGCTAAGGCTGTTAATGTTATTACTGTCTGCACCACTAGACAAAACAAATATACAAATTATTGTTTAATAAACTCCTTTTTATACAATTCTAAAACAAAAATAGTTTTATCAATGTCTTCTATAAATTTACCTTTTTTTCTGCATCGCACTATTCGCTTAATTGAATCAAATTCCCATGCGTTTAAACCGTGATCTTCTGCAAACTGGTAAAGGCTACCTTTTTCGTTGTTGTAGTGGTTAGGCTTCTTCATCAATAACTCGGTTAAAAGCGTTAATTATTTCTAGGCTTAGATTGTGCGCTCGTTCGTCTATCACATTTTGTACTTCTTCAAAAGTCTCTGGATCGGTTTGATAGGTTTTATCTATCTCGTTATGTATCTTTTTAGATAAGAACTTTTGATAGCGTTTAGTCTCTCTTTTAAACTCACGTACAAAAGCGTTAGATACTTCTAGTTCGTCTAGCACATCGTTTAAACTGCTCGCTAGGAATAAAGCGGATAGAATTTTAGTTTCTTCTTTCATAGTACTTTAAAGTTATTGTTATAAATTGCATTCTCTAGATAATATCTTTGTTTGTCAAACGTCATTATCTCAACAGTTAACCGACCTAATAAACAAACTTCGTTAATTGGCTTGTTTAGTTTCTTCGAGTAGTAAAGATGGAGAAAAGTTACCATGCTTAAATTCTCGTCATTAGTACGGTTATATTTTCGTCTAAGCGATTCTAAGCGCATTAAAATAATCGTCTTAGGGCTTTGTATAGATTTACCTTTGTTGCCCTCTGGTAGTTGTTTAAATAGTGTTCTCATAGTAGTTTGTTTTTATTAATTTCTTCCTGTATTTTAATCAAAATCTCATCGTAATTATTTTTAAATCCAGAATCAGTTTGATAAAGATTTTCAAACTTCATTAAGTTAACTGTAATAGTTGAATGATTTCGATTAATAGTTTCTGCAGTTTTTTCTCTAGTGTAGCCATTATCAAAAAGAATCTTTGAATAAATCTTTCTAATGTCTGGAATAGGTCGTTTTCTATTATCCCCTTTAATGTCTTCAACTGACACTAAAAACTGTTCAGAGCAAACTGCCAAAACAAGATCATGGAAACTGTCAAGCCCTTCTTTTCTTTTATTGTAAACGTCTATAAGAGTCCAAATTTTATTTTTATCTGCTCCTGTGTTTATATGTCTTTTAATAAGATTGAATAATTCTTCTTTCGTCATAGTTTGTTTTTTAATAGCCAGCGAGCAGAATCCTCTAACTCGCTGGCATCTTTAACAGTTAATCGTTAAAGTATTTTAAAATGGCAGATCGTCTGTGTCGTCCGTTACGATACTGTCTTGAACTGGTTGTGCTTGGTCTAGCTTATCAACTCTCCAAGGTGAAAGACTTGTAAAGAACCTACCATTGTATTCACTTGTTCTAACGTTAAACTCAACTCTAACGCTATCTCCTACTTTGTTGTACTTAGCGAAGTTATCAACGTGTTCAACGTGTTCAGGACCTTTATACATATCAAACGAATATAAGTTGTTGTACTGGTCGCTTGTTTCTACTTGGTACTCGATAGCTTTAGCCCCGTTATCGAAGTTTTTAACTTCTCCGATTGATTTAATTTTTCCTTTAATTGTAAAACTCATTTTTACTTGTTTTTGTTTAAAATTTGATTTCTGTATTCATTAGCGTAATCACGGCACGCTTCAATCCGTTCTTTTATTTGTTCTTCTAATTCTTTGTCTCTCTCAAAACGTTTAACCGTTACTCTCAATTCTGGAGGTGTTCCAACAATTCTATGGATCGTTTCGTTTTTTTCGTAGGTTAAAAACTCTTCGGGAGTCTCAACAAGACAATAAGCTAACTCGGCAAAAGGTTTATCGTATAACCACATATAACCTCTTAACTGCCATTCGTAGTCCTTGTTATCTATTTCTTCCTCCGTTGCTGGGAATGTTTCTTTACTCCAACTAGACTTAATATCTATAATCATGTCTTCTGTTTCTATGTCACATTCTCCAGTTATCCAATCGTTAGTTAACCTGGTTTCGTTCTTTTCGTAGCTCTTAAAGAAAACCATATTATACAGATCGATAGAATCATTCTCACATACAATACCTTTAGATAAATACTTATTTTCTAAGTAAGTATCATATTCAAAAAGTTCTTGCTTTACTAAGTTTCTAATCTCGCCTTTAGCCGTCTTAGAAAGTATATCTGTTTTTGACCTTGAATTACTCATGATCTTACCTAAAATTGAGCATCTAATAATCATATCTTTTCAATTTGCTTTTTTTGTTCTACTGTTAAATCAAAAGTTTCAATTAACTTTTCTATGGAGTAGTTCCCAGCTTTGATTGAATCCAAAGCATTTTTAAATCTATCATCGTCTATCGATTGCTTTTTTTGTTCTTTCGGTGCTTGCTTCTTTTTTTCTTGTTCCCCTCCAGCATCCGTGTCTTTGTCAGTTACTAATCCAAGTACACTAGATAAAGCATACCGACGAATATAAGTTATCGCACTACCTAAAACTTGGAAGTCATTCATACCTTTTAATTTAACGTCCTGTGGTATTGAAGTACTAAACTCTAAACTCTCACCGCTTTCATGGTGAAAAATTATAGTTTTAACACTATCGTTTTCTACCGTTTGCATAAACCCTAGTTTATGCTTTGCCATTAAAGGGTTAATTACGGTAAATATTTGCGCTAGATCAGCGTAAGTATAACCATACCCTTTAGTGCCTTTATGAATTACTGGCACTTCTTGTTGAAATTCTGCAATCGCTTTAAATAAATTTTTCATCTTTTATCGTTTTTGTCAATCCCTACAAGCGTAGAGATTATTATTAATATTCCTATTGTTAATCTATATTCTGGAATCCAGTTAATAAAATTCCAATCCCATACTATAGCACCCGACAACAAATAAACCGATACAGGGTACTTTAGTAAATTATACATCGTGGTTATCATATAACTTCGCTATTAATAGTTCTTTAATCTTAAACTCTGTGCTTTGCTCCGTCACTATACAAAACTCATCTTGACCATCGTAGTAGATTATTTTTAAATCTCCTATACTTAAAGTTGATTCGTTGTAATAACTAGGTATATCTCTATCGTTGGACTCAATTAGAGAACCCTTATTAGCGTATACTTCCAGTTCAAAAGACAGAATTTCATCACCTTTGTAAACCCCGTACTCGTAAAGCCCCAAACGGAATGAACTTTCGTCTACTTTCCAATCGTTAATAGCTTTAATAATTTGTTCAATATTCATAGTATTGTTTTTAATGTTCGTCTACAAATATACAACATAGAAACTAATAAACAACAAATTATTGTAAATATTATCTAATTTAAAATGATTATAAATAACAATTAATTGTATTTGATTGAGTAATTATTCTTACATTTGTAGACGAACATTAAAAAATTAAACTATGAGAGATGAAATAATTAGGAGGATAAAAAGCAATAATAAAACTATTGATATAATAACAAAAGAAATAAGAGATAAAAAGCGATTATCTGTAAATGATATATTAAAAGCTGCTAGTACAATTAAACACTTTAAACAAATTAATGCTACATATCGAAACCTTTTAGAATAATTTTATTTGTAGACAAACATTAATAATAAAACTATGAACGAAAAAGAAATAAAAGATTTGTTAAAGTCGCATTCTGAATGGTGCGCTTTAGCAATAGAACGAGGTGATAAGCTAAACCCTAGAACCTGGTTAGAAGCTGCTAACGTTATGCTTGAAATAATGAAAAGTAGACCTAAGGACGAATGGGATTTAATTATAGACGAATTGAATAATGAGTTATGAGTGATAAAATACTAAGACAATGCACCCTAACTAGGGCTAATAGAAAAGCGGACAAATCCGTTTCTATGACTTTTGTAACAGAGTTAGAGCAATCTAGCGAAGAGTTTATGGAAATAGATAAATCGCTTTCTTGTAACGGTATTCTTTATTTCAAGTCTTACGGAGAGTTAACAACCCAAGAAATAAAAGAATTAGATAAGGTAGATATTGAGGTTAATGGTAAGACTAAAAGCCAAAAACTTAGAAGCGCTTTATTTGTTTTATGGAAAAAAACCAATCCTATAATGACTAAAGAAGAATTTTATAGTAACTATATGGATAAGTTGATTAATCATATTACAAACCAAATACCAGAGGATTAATGACCAAGCTAAACAAACGCCAATGCAAAAATTGTGGGGAGGTATTCCAAAAGAAACGACCTTTGCAAATGACTTGCGGCTACGCTTGCGCCCTCGAATACGCTAACGAACAAAAACAAAAGAAAGCGAAAAAGGAATGGAGCGAACGCAAGAAAGAACTAAAGCCGAAGCTATACGCTAAGAAGTATCGAAACCAACTACAAAGCGAGATCAACAAACTAGCAAGGAACATTGACGCTTATTTTAGTTTACCATGTATTGATTGCGGTAAACCTTATACGGGACAAATAGACGGGGCGCACTTTCATAACGTTGGAGGTAACGAGCATTTAAGGTTTAATTTGCACAATATACATTCGGCTCGTGCGCATTGTAACCAATACGATAGCGAACATAAAAAACGATATCCAGAGGGTATAAGGAAAAGATACGGCAAGTATTATTTAGAATATATTGAATACGAGCTTAGAAACGAGTACAAGGAACTTAAATTAACTGAACAAGAAATATACGAAAAGTTAAAACTTGTTAGAAAAATAAACAGGAATTTTAATACTTACAGTTTAACAAGCCCTATAGCGGCTAGAACTTACTTTAACATAATAATAGGAATATATTAACATGAAAAAAGAATTATTATCACGCTACACTAAAATAAGCGAAGTATCAGAAGTACTAACTGGTAACCGTACCGCAATTAGAACGGACGGAAGAAGCGCAAAGAAGCACGAGAAAGAACATAAAAAAGCCTTGAAAGATATAGAGATGTTCTGGGCTAAATGGGAAAAAAAGTATTTATATTAACAACGATAAAAGCATGATAACAAGAATAGAATATAACAAAGCATTAGACATTGTTGAATCCTACCATAAGCAATTACTTAAAGATAGTATTATCTTAAGAGATTTGCATAAAACTGATTGGACGAAATGGGATAAATTATACACACGTTGTTCTACTAGGTTGAGAAATATAATATTAGCAAACCCAGATTTTTATTTGGAGGATATGTCCTATAATTTATTCATGCAGTTTAGAAACTCAGGTGATAAAACTTGGAATGAATTTATTGAGTTACGAGGTAGATAACACTAAAAGCAATACACCCGACAAAGTAGTACTAGCCGTTGCGAAGAACCGTAGAAACTTTATTTTACGTTGTCTAACGTCTAGTTCTTTGTCTTGCTCTCGAACGTGGTTTTGTAATAAATCGGATTCTTTTTTTAGTATCTGGATTTGATCCTCCCTTAATTTGTTTTGAGTTTCCAGGTTAACGATAACTCTACGCAGTTCAATAACTATACTATCGTGGTTAATACCTAGTTGAGCGTATTCAATCAATAGAACATAATCCGAGTAACAAATACTTTTAACGGTGTCGCAATCGTTCAAGGATGATTGCCCCGATACTATCGACGGCTGCGTAATTCCTAGCAATATGAGCAGACTTAACCGAGTTAATAATAGAGTCATTTTCGCTTTCATAATCTTTTATCTTTAGTTCTAACATATCTCGCTCTTGCTTTAAGATATTTTTCTCGTTTTCTAACCTATCGTACTTAAACCTTAACTCCCTAACCTTGTTTAATAGCTCTAATCTTGACTCTAAAAGGCTGTTATTCTCTTTTGATATACTTGTATAGATCATCGTAAAAACTACCGTTAAAACGATTATAAACGCGTAGGTTATATATTTACGCATTTTCGCTGCGGTTTTGTTGCCACTTCATACCAACGGCAACCGCTAAAATACCTAAATAACCAGTATGCTCATTAGGATGGATGAACGCGAATATAAGACCGCCTAAGATTAAAGTATAAAACCCTAACCTCATTATGCTATCTTTGTTTTTGTGATCTTTAAAAAATGTCATATATCACTGTATTCTAATTCAGCATCAAAGCAAGGACAAGACTTAGATACGTTTGGGAAGTCTCTGTGTCCTTTTATAACTGCCTGCGGGAATCTTTGCTTTAATACTATTAATAAGTTTTTTAAAGCTTGCTTTTGTTCTTTTGTTCTGTTGTCTTCTGCTTTGCCTTGTTCGTCTATACCTCCCTCATAACAGATACCGATTGACTCGTTATTAAATCCTCTAACGTGTGCGCCTGGTGTCTTTAAATCTCTACCTAAAAAGATAGCACCATTTCGACGTATGTAGTAATGATAGCCAATATCCGACCAACCACGTTTTAAATGCCAATCACGCACCCTTTCGACTGGTACATCCATGGACGGTTTTGTCGCTGAACAATGAACTGCAATATAGTTAATTTCTCTCATGATTTACGGTTTTTATTCATTTTTTTATGAATTACCTTTCTATTTTTTCCAATCTTTTGTCGTGTTCTTCCAACTTGACATCGTGACGGTTTACTAAAATTGTTAACTTTTCGTTGTTTGAACTTAAACGCGATTGAATTTCATCAATATCTCTGTGCTTATATAGACTAATTTTTCTATCTCGATTATAAATGTATAATAGCAATACGATAATAATTCCAAACAAAGAGCCCACAATTGCAATTGGAATCCAATTTCCAGTGTTTGCTTCGTTTATTATTTTAACTACCTCCTGAGCTTGTTCTTTGTTCATTTTATTTTAAATTTATAATCCCAATAGGTTTTTAAGTTGGTTTAATTGTTCGCTTGTTATTGTTGATAAATCAAAGTTATCCATTGAAACGGCTTCTGGTTTTGTAGGATCATTAAAAACTATCTCACGGCTAATTCTATTTTCTCTAGTTGCTTGTGCTTCTGTTTGACAATTATGTTTATCAACGTGCCAAGAATCGGAACCGTTACCCTGTAACTTATAAGTGTGTATTGTTATCATATCTCGAAGGTTAGTAGTATAATTATTTTGGCTGCTGTTGGGTTAGTTGTGTAAACTGGCGTATCTAATCTTACCCATCCGTAAGACTCCGCAACCGATACCGATTTAGTACCTACGTATTTATTGTTTCTAGCGTCGAACATTACAGACCCGCTTAAAAGCTCCTCGTTTGCTCCATCATTCCAAACAAAAGAAACGTCAGCCGCTTCAGAAGTTGCAAAAGCACCACCAACGTATGAAACAATTGAATACCCTGTTAGAGTTCCTGCAGGAATGGGCATTTTTACACTACTGTTAGAAGTGTTCCCCATAGCTGTTCCCGCTGTTATAAAGTAATCAGAGCTATCTGCTAAACTTGTTCCGCTTGTATGACTGAACATAATGACATTTGTATTAGCACCTCCAGAACCATTAGCGGCTACTGTTATGCGCCCTTTAGCGTCTACGGTAATATTTGCATTTGTATAGCTTCCTGCCGTTACTCCGCTGATATCTAAAGTTGGATTTGGATAAGTACCCGTTAAATCTCCACCCGCTGAACCCGTTGGCGTTCTTGAATCGCTTAATCTTGAATCGTCGCCTTCGCATACTGTTCCCGTTCCCGTTCCAAAGTTTTTATTAAAAGCCGTATTTTCTGTAAAGTCTGTTTTCGCTCCTATTTCAGCAGGTGTTGGGAAAGTCATTATAACGTCCGTTGCCGTACCGCCTACACCGTCACCCGTTACCGTATCAACTCCGCTTGCGATTGATTCGGGGATATAGTCTAAATCGCTCCAGACATCCGTACCATTAGCGAATTTAAAGCGAGGCTGATCTGTTGCCGAGTAGAGCAAATCAGAAGTAACTAAAATAGTCTTATTGCTATAAACAGTAGCATCTAAAGCCCATTCTGCAGCCGTTTGCGTTACTATATTTCCTTGTATATTTATCGTTGGCATTATCTTAAATTTATAGTTATATCCGTACCGTCTACCGTTACATTCTCGCCAGTATCTACACCGTCGAAAAATAAATCATAATCGTAAGTTCCAGTAGTATATGAGTAAGTTCCACCGCTAGGCACGTTTTCTACAAATACGTCATTTTCAAATATAGAAACTGGCGCGCATTCTGACGGGGGAGGTGTTACCCCTGACATAGGGATAGCGCATTTATTGTATCTAAAACCTTGTTTAATCTTTAAATCAACCCAGCACCCCGTAACTAGGTCATCCCAATCATCCTCGAATGTTTGGATACTTGTTGATTTAATTAAATTTAATTCGGGATAGTTTAAATCTTTAGCCCAAAAGGAAAGCAAGTCTGTTGCACAGTCTATCATATTAGACTTTGCTTCTGTATAGTTAACCGTTAATTGGTCTTCTTCGCGATCTTTTAAAGTCGCTACTTGTTGAACAAAATAAACCCTAAAATTAAACTCGAAGTCTGTACCGTTAACCGTACTAGAAAGGTCTTCTACCCACATAACAGGATAGTTAAACCAATCTTGCTTAGAATGTTGCGTTAACTTATAAGCTTCACCGTTGCCGAACGTCTTTATTTGATGATGCGCTTCCGCAAACTCTTCGTTTAGGCTTATTATTTTGTTGTAGGTTAGCATAATATTCGACTATCTTTTTATCTATCTTTTTAAAACTACTCATCTGGATTAGTTGTATAAAGGTATTTATTGCACTTTGGCATAGCGGTTGATCCTAAGAATACAGAGGTAGTAGGCTTTGCGCTTTCTGGCAATAAATCGTCGCTCTCTGACGTTATTAAGTACAAAGGGTACAAATCTGTATTAGCGCAAAGATAAGCCGTTAAACGCTCGCTAAAATACTCGGCCTTCTTTTTAAACCTATTCTCTACTCTTGCTAATTGCTTTAAGTCTACTGGATTGCTAAAATCTGAACGCTCCGTAGAAGTTCCAACGTTCCGCATTTTGAATAATAGAGATACTTGCAACTCGTAAACAACCCAATAAAGTAGAGCATCTGCTATATAATCATTAACTAACGTTAAATCGTCTCCAGCTAAAGTTGATGCTACAACCTTACTATTAATGTCGTCGTATAGTTGAGTACCTAAATACGCCTCTATATACTGCTTTTGACATTGCCAAATAGTAGGCTGTATCAACTTCATATCTACGTTATCGTCTATAACGCTATTCTCTTTTACGTACTTCTCTGATATAAATAAACCTCTTGCCATTATATTAACCCTTTATCAATCTTATATTGAGTTCTTAAACTTTTAGCCTCCGAACTATGGGGGCGTTCTATTATCGCCTCCAAAGTCATTTCCAATATATCCTTTTTAGCTTTTAAACGTTGGTAACTGCTTACCTTCTTCTTACTAATCTTTGTTCCCATATATGTCTACAAAACGGTACGTGTCTAGCAGGCTTTGAGCCTTCTATCGTTCTCCATCCTCCGCGAGTTGTGAATACGTCCATCTTTCTACCGCCAGGATAAGTCATTCTATTATTCATTGACTTAATTTCTTCTAGCGTCCAAGACTTAAACTTACTTTGTATTACTAAATTCTTACAGAAGTCTCTAGTTGTGTCGATAATATCACCTCCACTTACATCGTTTCGTTTAACGTACTTGTAAACTACGAAAATCTCATCTTTCTTAGACTCTTCTTCTCCGCTTTGCGTTATATCTCCGTCATCCGTTAAATATCCCTCCTCAGTTAAATTAACGATTGATTCGTTATACTTTTCTTCGCTAATCTTTAAACTCTTTTGTATGTCCGAAGGCTTTGCCCCACCTATCAAAAGTTTAAGAATTGATATTTCTATCTTTGTTGCAAACTCTTGTTTATACTCTTCTTCTTTACTAAAAGCGTCTTCCGTTCCCAAAATTGGTACTTGCCTAGAATCGATAAACTCTAGTTCGTCATCGTTTAATCCGCAGTTAGTAAACTGTTGTACCAGTTTTTCATCTTCAACCTTTTTTATCTTAGCTTTAGCATAACGTTTCATAGCATCACCGCCCCAAGCATCATACATTAGTCCACCGCATCCCTCAGAATAAGGTACATCCTTATTTTGTTCATGTCTACTTAAAAAGCTAAACGCCCTTTTTATAGTTTCTAAACTTATAGGCTCACGGTTTGCTAATTGGTTCGCTCTTATCTTTCCTACATCTGTGCCGCAAGAACCCCACCCGTTATTATCTGCCCATTCTAAAGCTCTTTTTGCGTTTGACGTTGCGCCCTTTGGATAATCTGTATAGCTCTCAAAATATTCTTCTTTTGATTGCTTAACATAAGTTGCTTTAGGTTGTGGTTTTTGTGCTGGATAACCTATTCTTTCGCGTCTTTCTTCTATTGTTAGTATTTCTCTTATTTCATTCTCTGAGGCTTGGGCTGTCGTTGGTCGCTTTTTAACTATCTCAACCTTACCTTTAATCTCGTTGAAGTGCGCAACGTTTGTGAAGTAATCTTCGAATATCTTTTGTTTAGAGTCTACGTAGCTATTTTGCCATTCTTCAACCGCTACCCTCTTCTCGTCTGCGTTATTGCTCCATCCGCTATCACCTTTTAACCCTGCTATAACTGGATCAACTCCATGACCTGTATAAATTTCGTCACGTATAGTATTATTCAAGTTGATAAATCTATCATCCTGTCCATTGGCGTTAAGTGGTGTAATGTCTACCGCACTCTCTTTATCCTCGTTGAAAGATTTAATAGACTTGCCAGCGTTATCCGTACCATGTAATACCGCGTCAAAATTAGCGACTATGTCTCGCTTTTGTTCTTCGGACGGTTGCCCATTATAGAAGTTTATTAAATATCCGCTAGAAAAACCGCTTTTGACGTTATTTATAGTGAAGTTACTTATCTCGTAATCCGCAGCAATATAAGGAACGCTTGCCAGGTAGTCAGGTAAAGGATAAACTCCTAAGTCTGGTCTATACTCCTTGTAATAGAATAAGTATCTTTTGTTTTTATCTGGTGTTTCGTTAGGGTTAAATTCCTCAAACTCTACGAAGTCTTCATTATTGTGCGGCTTTCTAGACGACCAGTCCGAAGTGTAATAGTAAGTAGGTCTATTCCAATCTTGTAACTCTTCATTCCAAACGGGCTTAGATACGCGGATATTTGAAAAGTCTATGTGATACGGTTCTACCTTATCACCTCCCTTATTAAACACCATCTCGTTAGCAAACCCACCAAAAATAGATAAGTCACTTACCGACCTCTCAAAAACTTTAGAGTCTTCTAACTTAGCAACAAAACCGCCAAGCTCTATTTTGTCTTGGAGACTTAAACCAGCACCGCCAAAGTTTAAACCTTGTCCTTTAATATAAGAACACTTTTTGTTTATTATAGCGTTATTCTTAGGGCTTGAATTATAAAGATGAATTAAATAGTCTGGATATCTATTTTTCCATTCGTCGTCATTACCATATAGAACCCAATCAACCGTATTACGTTGCTTAAACTCTGGCGTCTTATGAGCGTCGAACTTCAATAAATCAACCCCGTTAAAAAAATATAAATTAGAAAGGCTCATGTGCTATATAAGTTACGTTAATTTCGTGTTCTATGTATTGGTTTGTAGAAAAGTCTGCAAGTATCATTATCCCACGTTCGACTATTGCACCGCTTAAGTCGGGGTCTAAATTCGTTGTACTCTCTTGTTCTCTTATTATATAATGATACCGTCCAGCGTTGAATAAAACTAAAGAACTATTTAGCCTATCGTCTACACCCTCTGTAATATTAAAAAGGTTTGCTCTAGTTCTAGCTGCCCCAGGTGTACTTTGATCCGCACAAATACAAGTATTCGACTGCTTAGTTAAATCACTCGTGAACTCAAATAAATAAGTAGGGCTACTTATTGTCGTCTTCTCCGCTAGAGTCAGTACTACGTTTTGCGTTTCCTCTCCCTTTTTTAGTCTTATTTGGCTCATCCTCAAAAATATTTAACCCTAATTTCTTATACAGTTCTTCTTTTCCTTCTTCAATCAAAACCATCCCGACTTTAGAACCGTGTCGAACTCCTATAAATTCCTTTTTAATTTTCATCACAATATACAAAAAAGGAGGTAATTAACCGAAATTAACCACCTCCTAAAGTTAAACAAAATTAAGCAATAGTTAAACCAGCTACTACGGCAGCATCTACCGTATAAGGTGGGTTACCTGAACGCGCTGTAAAAGTCAAAGTGTGACCGTTAGCGTCATTCATAGCCGTTCCAGTTTGACCAGTAGCACCGTTAAGGTCTGCGCCTTTATCGATGCCGATTGCCCAGTATAAACCGTTGTTATCTTTTACGATAATAACGTTAGGTTTTCCAGCGACTAGCTTAAACTCTACGAATTTAGCCGCGCTCATTTTCATCATTGGAAGAGTTACAACCGTCTCGTAGATTTGGTTGCCATTCTCTTTACTCATTGTCGTAACAAAGTTAGCCGCTTCTTTTTTCATATAGTATCTATAGAAATTAGTAAGCGCAACCTGTGTTAATGTAGTGATCTCACCAGCAGTAATTACGGTAGCAGTAGCGTCGATATCGGTAAATTGAGTTAACAAAAACTCGCCTTGCTCAATACCTCCTAAACCGTCTTCGCACTCTTCGGTGAAACCAGTAGTTAATACACAACTCATATTATTTTTATTTTAAATAAAGGGGGAATCTCACCCCCTCTAATTATTATCTATTTTCTATTATGGTACTAAAGTAAACTCTACTACTTGTTCAGTAAAGAATACTTGAGTTCCTCGTGTCCAATCAGCGTCTACCAAGATTTTCTTGTTAGTTACTGGATCAAGTCGGTACTCAAAATCTCCGTCGTTTTCTCCGTCCATACCGATAACTAAGTTAGTCGGATAAGTGATAAACGCACGGTTCAAAGTTCTCAACCCGTAAGTAGGACGTAAGCGCATAGTAGTACCGTAGTACAAAGTGTCACCGTCTTGTGATACGTAGTGATACAAGTTAGCTGCTTTCAATGCAGAGATATAAAGATCGTACCAAGTACTAGGAATGTAACATACTACGTCATCACGCTCTCTCAACTCCTCTGTACGTGCTAACCACATACCCTCCAATACAGCTAAGATGTTTGCAGCAGTTACACCAGTTGCAACAGTTATGCCTCCTGTGTTACCGTTAACAGCTGAACCAGCATCAATAAGTTTAATCCAACCGTCGTAACGTTGTAAGTTTACTGTTCCAGACGCAGTGTCTCCTTGCCAATCTGCTACATCAGTAGCTTGTAACCACTTCTTAGATTTCTCTTCAAAGTAAATGGCAGCGATCTCTTCTGGCATTACTTGCTTGCCTTCCATTGTACCCTGGCGCAATAAAATTTGCGTCCACTTGTTACGAAGATCGTTTAAACATAAATCTTCACTTACCGTGATAGGTGCAACAGTGATCGAACGATTAGTAAAAGTAGTAGTTCCGCTTGCAGTACGTGAGCAGTTATCTCCATCTTGGAATACTACGTCAGTCTCCATGTAATGCAGGTTGCTAGTACCTTTTAATCCTACTTGTTTTGTGGCTTCTCCAGCCGTTAATTCTGGTGATACTTGTAACTCACCAATCAAAGGAAAATCTCTATCCTC
>Ga0222719_10001929_pt1 | contig 19505 bp, 17 predicted proteins | sample C33_34DmetaG_FD_165039 | JGI IMG/M metagenome (GOLD analysis project Ga0222719, IMG submission 165039) | Estuarine water microbial communities from San Francisco Bay, California, United States - C33_34D | ecosystem: Environmental > Aquatic > Marine > Unclassified | place: USA: California... | reverse complement strand
TAATTTTATTGTTTGTTGCTGTAAATGTAAGTAAGCAAAAAACAATAAAATTACTAGGATTTGATCTATATAGTCAAACTAAAAAAGTAAACAATGTTTACAAAAATACCAATAATTACGATTCTGCAGAAAAAAGTGCAGTAGATCCTAGATATTGGATATATCAAATAGGAAAAATATTTGCATATTTTCAAAAAATAAATTTTATTGTGTATAATTACAATGAATGGATCTTACCAAAAGAATGGCAATATCCAAATGTTTCACTTGACAACCTTAATAATTTGTAATATAATAAGTAACATATATTAGGACTTGGCGTCAACCCTACTAATTCTGCCGCCACAATTATATAGGAGATAATTATGGCATATTACAGCACAAAAACATACGGACACAACATTGGACTTTCTGCAGTCTTCCGTCAACCTAACGCAGATCATTCACACTGTCATCTACTACATGGATATAGTTTACAATTTAAATTTACTTTTGGTTGTTCAGATTTAGATAATAAAAACTGGGCTGTAGACTTTGGTGGACTTAAACCTTTAAAGGCTTGGCTAGAAGATAACTTTGACCACAAGACATGTGTAGACATTAACGATCCTCACAAACAAGACTTTTATAATTTACAGGATAAAGATCTATGTGAAGTAAGAGAGTTTAATGGTGTAGGTGCAGAGAAATTTGCAGAACATGCATGGCGCTTTGCTGATACCCTAGTTAAAGAAATGAGCAACGGTCGTTGCTGGTGTGAATCAGTTGAATGTGCAGAGCATGGTGCAAACAGTGCAATTTACACCCCCTTTCAAGTACAGAAGATGTCGTTTGTAGATGGCTAAGATAGATAAGTCAAAATTCACCAAACAAGAAATTGCAGAGATTAGAGAGAATAAACGCAAACGCAAATTAGAAAAAGAATTTGTTAGAAAGCAAAAACTCTATAGCGGTAACAGTAATTCGTGTGATAAAAATATTCTAGTATTAAAACACGGTACCAAGTACAGTGTAGACTATGTCAATAAAATGTATAACATGGTCAAAGCTAACATGAGCTATGATTTTAATTTTTATTGCATAACCGAAGATCCTATAGGATTAAATCAAAATATAAACGTATTACCTTTACCTCCTACTCTTGCAGTATCAGGCTGGTGGTATAAACCTTATATTTTTTCGGCAGACTTGCCTATTGAAGGTACTATTTTGTATCTAGACCTTGATATGGTTATAGTAGCACCTATAGATAGATTGTTTGATTTTTATCCTGGCCAATATTGTGTTATTAGAGATTTTACTAGGGCAATGAGACCTAATTGGGAAAAATATAACAGCAGTGTTGTTAGGTTTGAAAAAGGACAACTTGATTATGTTTGGAAGAAATTTCAAAAAGAGAACACAAACATAATGCGTAGGCATTTTGGAGACCAAGATTATTTGTATGAAGAAACAAAAAACAAGGCTAAAATATTTCCTGATACTTGGATTTTAAGCTGGAAGTGGGAAGTTCGAAAAGATCGGAGATGGAAGCCAGGTGGAACTAGAGGCAATAGAGAATTAGCAACCATAGAAGATGTTAAGCCTCCTGCAGATTGCTGTATAGTTGCTTTTCACGGGGATCCAAATCCGCATAGATGTAAGGATCCATTTATACTTGACAAATGGAAATAAAGAAGTTAATATGGATTTAAAGTTTACAACTGCCGGCGATTTTATGAAACAAACACCAAAACGAATAGGCTTTGCATGTAAGTACATGCACCCAGACCAAACACAAAAGAAAAAATTACTAGAAGAAATTCAACGACCATTAAACACACGAAGCACTACTGTTGCTTGGCTTAACAGACAAACACGTGAAGTAGCAGAACAAAGACTTTGGGATATTATGGTTCACAACATCAAGTCATACGAAAACTTGATTGAATACGTAGGAGGATTACCCAATGAATTACGAATGGTTAGGCTTGGCAGTGACGTACTTCCTGTATACACTGAGCCTACTTGGTGCTATTATTGGAAACTACCTTCTGTGGTCGCATATTGCGAACAGCATTTTGCAAGGGTCGGCGAGGTGGCAAGGCAATTGGATGTACGGTTGTCTATGCATCCTGGCCAGTTTACTGTGCTTGCAAGTGATAACCCTGATATAGTAAATAGGAGCATAGAAGAATTTGAATATCACACCAATGTCATCCGCTGGATGGGATACGGGCGTACCTTCCAGGACTTTAAATGCAACGTCCATATATCCGGCAGGCAAGGTCCATCCGGTATCAAAGCAGTCCTCCCAAGATTATCTCAAGAAGCGAGAAATTGTATTACCATCGAAAACGATGAAATGTCGTGGGGTATCGACGCAAGCCTCGAACTTGCCGAACATGTCGCACTCGTACTTGATATACACCATCACTGGGTCCGTACAGGAGAATACATTCGACCCACCGACGATAGATTTGCTCGCATAGTAGATAGTTGGCGTGGTGTGCGTCCTGTAATTCATTACAGTGTTAGCAGAGAAGATTTGCTTGATAGACATGCCAAAGGCAAACGTCCTAGTATGAGATCTTTACTTGAACAAGGCTACAAGAAAGCAAAACTGCGAGCACACAGCGATTTTATGTGGAATCGTGCTGTAAATGACTGGGCATTAGAATATTTAGACTACGCAGATATAATGGTAGAATCTAAGGCAAAGAATCTAGCAAGCATAGATTTATATAAATACTACGTAGGAGCAAAATATGAAAACTCAAGGAATAAAAAAGAATTTAAAGTTAGATAAAATTAGAGGTATCAGGATCGATACAGGACCTGTTACATACGTACCTGTTGCGAAAGAAGAAAAATTTCCTGAGCCTACTAAAATAAGAAAAACCAAATCTACAGTTACCAAGGATGGCTGGAAATATTAATGAAATTTAATGAATTTCGACAATGCCAACGCACAAGAGCTAAAACCTGTCAATGCGAAAGTTTGTCTACAATCGCAGAAGCAGATAATGAGCATGCTATCGCTCAATGTGTGCTAGAACATTCGGACACTGTAAAAGGTAATATTGTAATGATGCAAAAAGTATCAGGCGGACCTACTGTTATTAAAGGTACAATTAAAGGTTTAGAACCAGGACAGCACGGATTTCATATACATGAATTTGGTGATTTAAGCAAAGGTTGTGAAAGTGCCGGCGCTCATTATAATCCAGACGGAGTTGATCATGGAGATTTGGAACAAGGACATGTGGGCGATCTTGGTAATATTACTGCTGACAATAGCGGTACCGCTAATATTAAAATTGTTGCTGAACGTATAGATCTAATAGGAGAACGAAGCATTGTAGGTAGAAGTATTGTTGTACACAGCGATGTTGACGATCTAGGTAAAGGCGGTGACGAAGAAAGTTTAAAAACAGGAAACGCAGGTGATAGACTTGCTTGTGGAATAATTGTTTTAAGGGGAGACGACAATGATTAAAAAATGGATAGACTCAAGAATCAAAGAAAGAACATCTTGGGATGGAGCACTATTAGTTGCTCTTGGACTAATGGTATTATTCTTAGCACCATTAGCAAAGATTGCGGCAGGTATCGCTATTGTTTACGGTGCTTGGACAATTTATAAAAAAGAAGATTAAAGTTTACTAATATCTAAATCACTACTAGCGGGCATATCCCATATTTGTTTACGGGTTATGCCCATTTTTTGTGCAAATCTCTTGCTATCACAATTACTACAAACATGAAAATAATTGTTGTTAATCCTGTTAGGGTCCATTTTACCCCTATTTCTTGTAAATTCAACATCACAACTATCACACCTTAATACAATCATAGTACTTGTACGCCAATATTCATGTGCTTTGCCTAGTTTACTATAACGTTCATGCCTTTTTGACACTGTAAATTCTTTTATAAACATACATATATTTACATTAAGATTATAAAAACATACGATAAATAACATTAATAGGAGTCATATATGCCAGTTTGTACACTTACAGAATCAGCAAAAAATAAAATAAACACACTTTGTGAAGAAAAATCAGCATATGCTGTTAGTTTAAATATGAAGGGTGGTGGTTGTGCTGGATTTGAGTATACTTGGAATTTTGCTGAACAAGCAGATATTCAAGAAAATGACGAAGTAATTGAAACTGGTAAAGGACGTTTAGTTATAGGAGCCCCTAGCATTATGTTTTTAGTAGGAACAGAAATTGATTACGTAAGCCAAGTGTTTGGTAGTAATTTTGAAATACATAATCCTAATGCTAAAAGCTCATGTGGCTGTGGAGTAAGCGTAAATTTCGACTTTGATAAGTTAGCAGAACCTGCATAATTGGAGCAATAAATGGCAAAACAAGACGTAAATATTGGTGTTGAGGGTAATGATGGAACCGGCGATAGTATTCGCGAATCCTTCCGCAAAGTAAACGAAAACTTTACAGAACTGTATGCGGTATTTGGCGTAGGTGGCCAAATTACTTTTAGCACACTTAGCGACACTCCGGACGAACTTGCACCTAACACAATACCGCTTGTAAATGATGCAGGAACTTTTGTAACACTTTCTACATTGGCTAGTAATAGTGCTTTAGATGCAAGTGCCCAAGATACAATTACATTCAGTTATGATGTACCAGGAAAACTTATTATCAGTAGTGCATTCACTCAAGTAGGTGATGATTTTACTCCAACACTTGGCGGACCTTTAAATGCAGCTGGTTTTGGTATTGCTAATGTTGGTATAAGCACTGCGGCCGCAGAAGCAATGAATTCTGCACATGACAGTTTAAATAATATCACCGTAGATGATTTAGTTATAACCAAAGGTTATGCTGATCAAAGATATATTACATCTGGATTGCCTTTGCGTGTAGCAGATGAGCCTACAGGTAAATTACACTATACATTTGAGATAAATCAATATGTTGATGGTGCTGTGGAAATCCTAACCCATTATGCAGTTGATCAAGCTCTGCAAGTAGGCGGACACGGATTAGAAAGCGGATCAAACGGCACTGCTGTAAAATTTAATTCAGAAGACTCTGATCCTACTAATTTAACAAGTGGAACAACATACTACCTAAGAGTTGTAAGTCCAACTAGATTGTATCTATATACAGAAGCTAACAAACAATATTCTTTCACTGATAATCTATCTGATGCAGAAACATTTAAGGTTGTTCCAAGCGGCACCATTGCTGCAGACGACACCCACACTTTAGTTGATGCAGCACTAGATAATGATCTTGCAGGAAATTTCTTGGGAGATACTGCAATGCCAAGAGATGCTGTTGTAAGACGACAAGGCGATACAATGGAAGGTCAATTGTATTTGTCAGATCATCCAGGTGAACTTGCAGGACAAGGTGCACCTAATGGTGTAGAAGATCTACAAGCAGCAACAAAATATTATGTTGATAACACTGCCTATAGTTCACCAGAAGTATTATTTGTAAGCTCGGGTGGCGACGACAACATGAATGGTGTACCTCCTGGAAAAGAAGGGACATCTTATACATATGCATTCAAAACAATTAATGCTGCTGCCCAACGTGCTGAAGAATTAATTAAATCTGCTCCTTCAGAACCCGGCAACTATATGCAAACTCTTACACACACAGGGTTTACAAAAGACAGTGTTGTCATTAATGCAGACGTTGAAACTCCTGTATTTGAACAAGCAAGAAAATTATTAGACAATAACAGATTATATATTCAAAAAGAAGTAGTTTCATTTATTAATAGACAATTTCCCGACTTTTCATATGCAGAAGCTACATGTGAAAGAGACGTAGGTTTAATTATTGATGCTATTGCATTAGATATTAACAGAGGGCTTACAGCAAACTATCTTACTATACAAGCAGCACAAAGATACTATTCAGGTGTGAGTGCAAGGATTGCTATTACCACACAATTGGATGAAACAGTTGCAGGAATTGTAAAAGCAAGAGACATTGCTACTGCTGTATTAACTAATGACTTACTAGAACAACGTAATGTACAATCTATTACAGTAGAAGAAATTCCAACTGTTACAACTACAACAAATCACGGACTGAGTAACGGCGATCTTGTAGTATTTAGAAATGTTCAAGGTATGGTGCAAATCACAGATAACACAAAAAAATATGTAAGAGTAACAAGTCCATCTACATTTGAACTTTATAATGATAGCAGTTTAACAGTGCCTTATGATACATCAGGATTTGACGGCTATACAGGCAGTGGTATTATTGGACTTGTTTATCAAGTTGAAGAAAATCAATACTTTGATTTAGGTACTATTGTAACTATTACAACTACTGGCAATGTTAGTGTGTCAGCAGGTGAAACATTGACACAAGTAGGAAGCGGAGCAACTGGTATTGTAGTTAGTTCAGTAACTAATGGAACCACAGTGCTTTTAGAATCAACTACAGGAACCTTCAACACTGGTAACGAATTTACAGGTAGTGTAAGCGGAGCATTAGGTCCTGATAGTATTCCTAGTACAATAGCAAGAGACCTTGACGCAGATAGTAATGCTGTTACTGCTGTTCAAGATAAATTTAATTTGATTACTACAATCATTCAAAATGGATTAGATAGTGGTGGTGACATTGTTTATGGTAGCACATATAAAATTGTTGTTACAAATGGTGCAAGCACATATACAGATCAAACCAATCCTAACAATACAGATGCACTTCCAGGTAAGGTTATACGAGGCAAACGTTCTGAAGCAATAGGACAAATAGTTAGTTTCACAAATGACGTAGGTGCAGAGGCTGCGACAGATCCACAAACTGGCAGTTTGGAACCTGGTCCGACTGTCTTCCAAGTACATTTGCTAAGTGCAACAGATTTTGAACCAGAAGAACCGTTAGAGTTTGGTAATTTTGTTAAAAGAAAACAAGTTACTATACAAGTAGAATCAGGTATATATGAAGAAGATTATCCTATTAGAATCAGCAATAACGTATCTCTTAGAGGTGACGAGTTTAGACGAGTAATTATCAAACCAAAAACAGAAACTGAGTCACGTATTCCAAGAATTTCTCAAAGCCCGTATGCTAATTTATACTTTTACAGAGATAATGAATTTGATGGATTGACTTTGAATAATGGTGGTACAACTTTCTTAAACCAAGATGGTTTTGCACAAGGTAAGTTTGGATATCACTATTTGTTTAGAGGTGATAGACCATTAAATATAGGAGATGCAATAACCAATGCGGGTAACTATACAACATCGTCATCTATCCTTGCTGAAAATAAAGATTATATCATTGAAGAAACAATCAAATATATTAGCGATAGATTTCCGGATCTTACATACAGCACAGATAAATGTCGTAGAGACACAAGATTAATAGTTGAAGCATTAATAAATGACCTAAGGTTCGGCGGTGAAGAAAAAACACTTGAAGTCCAAGGATCTTATCATTCCTTAATAACAGATGGTACTGGCGATTACCTTACACAATTAGGCGATAGCACACAAGAAGTAGCAACAGAAGCTGCTATACAAAATATTAGTCAACTAGCCAATGCTCTTTTAGCAGGTAATGCTCCTAACTTTACTGTTGTAGATGCAACATTTACTCCAACAAATGCAACATATAATCCTTTGACTGGTGTCCTGGTATTAACTATCGGAAGTCACAGTTTAGAAGTTGGTCAGTACATAGAAATAGAACCTCAAAGTATAAGATTTACTTGTGCATCTGACGGCAATGTAACACCTGTAGCTTATCCAAGAACTACAGATCCAGCATATCAAACTAAATTAGAAATTACTGCAAAAGCAGCCACAACTATTACAGTGAATGTAGGAACATCAAGCGAAACTTCAGCACATACTTTTGTAAGCGCAGATGCTAATTCAGTAACCTATGGTGAATATACAGCAGGTAGTGCGGCTGTATTAGCAATCGAAACACCAGACACCACACTTGGTGCAGGTGAAGCAGGCACAGGTTCTATTGTTGGTAATTTAATTGATAAAATTACATTTGTATTTGATCCTGAATATAATCCTCCAAAACGTAATGATCAAATGGACGTTTTCTTAATGAGTGATGCTACTATCATAAGAAACGTAACAGTTCAGGGACATGGCGGATTTATGTGTGTGCTTGATCCAGTAGGACAAGTTTTAACTAAATCTCCTTATATCCAAACGGCATCAAGTTTCTCTAAGAGTATTAATAAAAAGATTTTTGCTGGCGGCATGTACGTTGATGCGTATGTTGGAAACTTGCCTACACGTATTATAGGACAACCTTTTACAGCAAACAAATTTATACTTGATGTGAAAAGTAACTTAGGTGAAGGACTAAGATTACGTCCACCACAATTACCTTGTCCATTTTATGTAGAAGGTAGACGTTATCAGGTTAACGCAATTTCAGATTTTGACCAAGGTCAAGGAACAGCTAGAATTTATCTGGATGCAAATTCAAATGATGGTGTTGGTTATGATGTTGAGCAGTTTGATGATTCAAGTGTAGAAAGAGATATCTTTTTCCAAACTGCTGGTAACAGAAGTATGTTAGCAAACGACTTTACACAGATTAACGACTTAGGTTATGGATTAATTGCAAACAACGCTGCATTCTCAGAGCAAGTAAGTACATTTACATATTATTGTCAAACAGCAATGTATGCTAATAATGGTTCAGAAATTAGAGGATTAAACTGTTCTAATGGTTATGGTAACTTTGGTCTAATTGCTGAAGGTGCCGATCCAAACGAAATTCCTGATCAGATTACAATGAAAAACAGTATGGTTCAACCTGCTAAGGTATTTACTGATACAACTTATACAAACGCATTTGACGAACCAAGCATTACAGTCACAGACTTAAAAAGACCGCCAACTGCAAATAGTATTATTACTATTGATCACGGAGGTGCAACAGGAACACTAAATTATGCAATTAGTACTGTTACTAATTTAAGTGACACTGACGGAGATGGTGTAATTGGCGAAGCAGGTGATGTTGTAATTACAGGTGTATCAGCACTAGATGTTACAACTCTTGCAGGAACTACAGCAGCCACAGGCACATATCAGAGTGTGGCAACAAATACATCAGGTTCGGGTTCAGGGCTAACTGTTAATGTAACTGTTACAGGTGTTGGTGCAATAGGAGGTTCAGGTGCTGCTGTTGTAGCAGTTGATCAACCAGGTGTAGGACATGCTGTTGGTGATACTATTACAATTAGTGGTAGTAATCTTGGAGGAAGTTCTCCTACAAATGATCTAACAATAGACGTAGATACAATCTTTGGAACTACACAAGGAACACACAACAATTTAGTTTATAAACTAGATCTCAAAGCAGATGATGTTGCAGCTGATGATTTCTTTGGTACACTACAAGCAACTGTTGCTGATGGAACTATCATAGAATACAGAGATAACTTTAATCATATATTTTCCAATGTTGCAACTCCGGATGATCTAGTAACTAGACCTTCAACAGCGATTAACTTTGATGAAAGCGATAATACAACTTATAGAAGTATTGCATTTAGTAACAAAGATTCATTCAGTCAGGATCTTGCTGTAGATGAAGTGCTAACCACTTTTGAATTAGGATTTGACTTTGTAGACTTAGCAATTTCTACAACCAACCTTACTGGAGGATTTGGTAGTGCTCAAGGTGATACAAAAATTGCTGTACAGCCTTTGACTGTAAGTGAAGCAAACCTTTTTGATGACGGAGAAAGAGTAACAAGAGATAGTAGAACACAAGAAGGTTTATATCCAGGCGATCCTGGTTATAGTGCAAACGGTGGAATGCAATTTATATGGGATGGTAAAACACACGGTATCACAGGATATCATGTAGTATACGATTTTATCACCACTGGATCAATTACTGTAGTTACAGATGAAACTATTACACAAGCAAATACAGGGGCTACAGGTAAAGTAGTAGCTGGCACGACAGGATCAACTATTCAACTTTACGACATAACTGGTACATTTAATACAACTGATCAATTAACAGGAAGCACAAGTGGTGCTCTAGGTGCTAACAGCGTACCAACAAGTGTTACAGCAGACAGTTGGGCTTATATTGAAATTGTTGATATAGCAAGTACAAATATTAATACAGGTTATGGTGGTAGTGGTATTAATAGTGCAATACCTGCTGCAGAACGAGTGTTGAGTGCAGGATTACCAGCAGGATCTACAGGTGAAATAACTATTGCTATTTCGTTGCTTAGAGCTACCGGTCATGACTTTACACAAATAGGTACAGGTTCGTTCAACGACAGTAACTATCCAAATGTTATTTTAGGTGAACCTGTCAATGCCCTTGCTGATTTTTACACAGACTCAGAAACTGCAACAAGTTCTCAGGTATGGGAACGTAGAAAAGGTAGAGTATTCTTCGTAAGCACAGACCAAGATGGTTTCTTTAGAGTTGGTAAATTCTTTAGTGTAGACCAAGCAACAGGTGATATTACATTTGCTGGTGAAATTGGTCTTTCAAATGCAAACGCACTTGGCTTTAAGAAGGGTGTTACAATAAATGAATTCTCAGCAGATGACAGTTTTGCAGATGATTCAGGACAGGCAGTACCTACAGAAAAAGCAGTTGGCGGCTATATAAACCGAGTGCTTGGATTCAATGTTAAATCAGGTACGCAGATTCCTGGCAGTGCAAATAGAATAGGCCCAGGCTTCCTTCCACTAAATGGATTAAGTTCTATGGAGGGAAATTTAAATCTTGGATCTAACAAAATAGTAAACCTTTCACTTCCATCGAGTGGAACTGATGCAACAAATAAAAACTATGTTGATGATAACGCAAACGCATTTGCTACAGTAAAACAACTTAGAGATACCAGTGTAGACACTGTTGGAAGTAATGAACTTGCAGTGTTTAGTGGTAAATCTATAATTTACACTGAACCAGAAACTGGTGGAACATTTACAATTGGTGACACAATCCAAAATGCGGCTGTATCTCCAACAGCAACTGGTGTTGTTGTAGATATTGAAACGATTACTGATGAACAATTCGGAAGCATAAGAAAAATTGTTTACACCGTAGGTACCGGAACATTTGATCCAGACAATGATACTATTTTCGAAAATGGAGGCAGTGCCCAAGCTATAGGATTATCTACACCATTACAGGCAGATGTTGGCGGGCCTTTCCCAGAAATTACACATGCTTCAGAAGCAACTTCAAGTGATATAAACCTTACAATTACTAGAACTGCTGCAGGTGCAGAATTTGATTTCCAATATGAAGCAGATAGTTTAGTTAATGCTGATGTAAACAGTGCAGCGGCTATTGCACAAAGTAAACTAGCAATGAATACAGCAGGCACAAGAGCAAACGCTACTGGTATTAGTCAAAGTGACCTAGGTGTTGCAACATTTAAGAACACAGAATTTACAGAAACTAGTGGCTTTGTAGAACTACAAACAAGTTCGAGTACAGCGACAGGTATTGCTCCTGGCAAACTACAATGGGTGGCAACAGATACTGTGCTTGGTAGAAGTGCAGCAGGCAATGGCGCGGTAAGTGCTATTAGTTTTGATACTGTACTTGATGAAGGTGGTGCTCTTAGAGATAGTGAATTTGGTGCATTTGGTGGAAGCGGTGACGAAGTTCTAATTAGAACAGCAGCAAACACTTATGGTGTTACAGAGGTTACAACATCAGGTGAAAACAGTCGTATTGTAAAAACTCTAAGTAACGGAAAAATCCGTGTACAAGGTCTTGTACTTGGTGGAGCTGACAGCTATGAAGTTGCTACAACAACAGGAACAGGTACTACTCTTACAGTCAAAACACCTGGACAGGCTGTTATATTCAATGCAACTGGTACTACTAGTGCTAGTTTGGTTACAAAGTTTCCTGGTATTATAGATATAGGTGATACAGGACTTGAAACAGAAAGTAATTTCCAAACTGCAAGTTCGTATGCCACTGAAGGCTTTGTAAGCACAGACTGGGTTTACTCTAACTTTATTGAAGCATTAACGGAAAGAGATGTAAACAGCACTGGAATTGGCTTAGGAGCAGGCGGCGGCTTTACAGAAAGTGCTGCAAACACTATTGTATTTGTAAGTAATGGTTCTGTTCGAGCAACTATTGATAGTACAGATTTACATGTTGATGCAATATCAAGTTTAAATTCAAACACCGATCTTACACTTAGTGGTAATGGTACTGGAATTGTTAGAATAAGTGATAGTTTAGATGTAAACAGTATCGAATCTAGCACTGCAAATACCAATCTAACACTTACAGCAAACGGTACAGGTGTCGTAAATGTAAACGATACATTCTCAGTAAGCGGATCAGCATCGTTCAACGGTGATGTAAACATAGGTGATGCAACTACAGAAACTGTTACCTTCACAGCAAGAGTTGATTCAAACATAGAACCTGACGCTACTGCAAATAATAGGAACTTGGGAAATAGTGCAAGGAAATGGAACACTGTTTATGCAAGTGTATTTGATGGAACAGCAACATCAGCACAATATGCTGACTTGGCTGAGAATTATCTAGCAGATGCTGAGTATGAAGCAGGCACTGTATTGATATTTGGTGGCGACAATGAAATTACAACCACAAACACAAAAGGTAATGCTAGAGTAGCAGGTGTAGTTTCGACTAATCCAGCACACTTGATGAATTCAAATCTAGAAGGCGAATATGTCACAGCAATAGCATTGCAAGGTCGTGTACCATGTAAGGTACTTGGACGGGTAGCTAAAGGAGATATGTTGGTTACAAGTGCTATACCGGGATATGCGATAGTTAATAATTCACCAGGTGTTGGACAAGTCATAGGTAAAGCAGTAGGTGATAAAGATGATGACGGCAAAGGCACAGTTGAAGTTGTGGTAGGGAGAGTATAATGGCTAAGAAAACTATCAACATTGGATCAAGTATAAATGCAGGTGATGGAGATCCTTTAAGAACTGCGTTTGATAAGATCAATGATAACTTTGATGAACTATATTCAGCAACCACACTTGATTTAGATAATATTGGATCTAATATGATTCCTGACACAGATGGTGCGTATGCACTAGGTAGTGCTAGTAATCAATGGAGTGACCTATATGTAAAAGATTTTGTTTACATAGGTAATGCAAGGCTACAAGCAGATGCACAAGGTAATCTAGTTGTGAATGGTGCTAGTATCAAAGTAGACGGTGACGTTAGTGGTAGTATTTTTGCAGATGATAGCACTTTACTTGTAGATGCAATAAATGGTAAAATTGTAGGTCCGGTCGAAGCCAACGTCACTGGTAATTTAACAGGAAATGTAACTGGTAATTTGACGGGCAATGTAACAGGAAATGTAACAGGAAATATAGTGGGGAACACAACCGGATACCATACAGGCGATGTAACTGGTAGTGTATTTGCAGATGATTCAACTATTATTGTTGATGGTGTTTCAGGAGCTGTAACACCTTCTGAATTTAAACCACCTATGCTTACACAAGCACAAATAGATACGCTTACACCTGTAGAAGGATTAATGGTGTACAACACAACAACAGGAAAGTTTCAAGGATATGCTGCAGACGCAAATAACGACAGTGTTGCTGGCTGGGCAGATCTACACTAAATATAGATATAGGAAAACAAAATGGCAGTAAGATATCCACTAGTAATAGATGCAACAGATAACAACAAGATAAAAGAACTACCAGCAAATGATAGTTTGAATCTTAGTACTAATAGTATTGTAAATGCTGTAAACATAACTGCAAGTGGAACACTTACGGTTGGCAGTTTGGTTGTTGATAGTTCTAACGTAAACATAAATGGGATAGATCTTGCAACAGTAGCAATTACAAATAGTTACACAGATCTTGACAATCGTCCAACATTATTTGATGGACAATATAGTTCATTAACAGGTAGACCAACTATTCCAACAACAATAGAAACACTAGCCAATGTTGGAAGCACATCTCCTACAGATGGTCAAGCATTAATATATGATGCCACTCTAGGAAGATATGAACCGGGCAATCTTGCAGATGTAAGCATAGACTTAACTAGCCAAAGCATTAGTGAACTTAGTGATGTTGTTACTACATCAACTGCGGCAAACCAAGTGCTAAAATGGAATGGTGCGGCTTTCGTAAACAGTAACGTAGATTTTACAGAACTAACTGGTACAAGTTCTATTGTATCTCAAGGCGATACATTTACAGGACTAGTTGTTGGTGATGTAACCGGTAGTGTATTAGCAGCAGACAGTACAATTATCGTAGACGGAACTAACGGAACTATTCCTGGTTACATAAGCATAGCATCACTTAAAAGTATTGTAGCTGGTGCGGCATCCTACGGAGATTTTCAAACAGCCATAGCGGCATTGTAACGGAGACATAAATGACCATACAAACTATTAACATAGGAAATATTGCAAACGATGGAACAGGTGATGATCTTCGTGAAGCGTTTGCAAAGGTAAACAGTAATTTTTCAGAACTAGATACAAAGTTAAGTATTGCAGAAGGTTCAGACGGTGAAAACCTTGGTATAGGTGAAGGTATTTTTGCACAAAAAAGTGACAACACACTGCAATTTAGAAGTATTGTAGCAGGGTCCAATATAAGTTTAAGTGGCGGCGGAAACAGTCTAACTATCACCGGTGATGCAGCACTCAAACAATTAATTGTTGTATCTGACAGCGGCAGTGTTGTAATACCTGCAGGTAATCAAACTATTAGAATTCAAGGTGGAAACAACACACTAACAAGAGTAACTTCAGAAGATGTGTTTATTGATGTGCAAGGAGATGGTTTAGTAGAACTAGATACAAGTCCTACGCTAGGTGGATCTTTAGATGCCAATGCTTTTAATATCACACAAGCAAATACAATAAGTGCAACCTCTTTTATTGGTAATGTTACAGGACTTGTTCACGGTATTGATGTAAGAGATTTAAATACTTTCTTATTTGGATTTGACTTTGGTGCTGTGTTACCTACTGCTAGTAGTTTTTCTGATTGGTTAGTATTAAATTTAGATGTTGATTTTGGGTCTTTCTTAACACCAAATGCTACAGAAGTTGATCAAGGTGCATTAGTATAACTCCGATAAATACATTATAAGGAGTACATATGGCAGACTTTTGGACACTGCAATCTGAAAAAACGCTTGCGACAATAGAAGAACGAAAAACCCTTACAATCGCGTTGCCGTTAAATGGCAGATATCTGCCATTAGAATCTACTGGAATGACAATAAGTGTTATTGCTGGGGAAGTTCCTCGTGGTATGCGACTTGAAGGTGCAAATTTTGTAGGAACTCCGTTTGAAGTAGTTAGAGATACAAAGTATACTTTTGTTGTAAGAGCCAAACTAGGCGATGTTGTTTCTGACAGAACTTACAGTGTAATAGTTGTAGGTGCAGACGATCCAGTTTGGACAACTCCTGAAGATCTCTTACCAGTGGGTAACAACGATACTTATTTTATCATCGACAGCAGTCCTTTGGATTTTCAGTTAGTGGCAACTGATCCAGATGTATCTGCTGGTGACAATCTAGAATATTTTTTACAAACAGGAGATTTACCTCCTGGAATACAACTAACAGTAGATGGTAGATTAGTAGGTGTGGTAGACCCTATACTTGCATTAGAAAAACCTGCAGGCAGTGGTAACTATGATTCAAATGTGTATGGCACATTTCCATATGATTTTGGTGTAAGATCTGGCAACGGTTTTGATAGTTTCTTTTATGATGTTGCTACATATGATAAATCAACGCCAACTAAAAGTCCGCGTAAATTAAATAGATACTATGAATTTACAGTAAGAGTTTCCGATGGAGATAATACAACAGACAGAACTTTTAAAATCTATGTTGTAGGAGATGATTTCCTTAGAGCAGATAACACAGTGATGCAGGTTGCCAATGGATTGTTTACTGCTGATGTTACCAACGTTAGAAATCCAATATGGCTTACTCCGAGAAACTTTGGATTTAGAAGAGCAAACAATTATGTAACTCTTTATCTTGATACTATTGATCCTAATGATGTAACTGGTATTACCACTTACTCACTTCTTGCAACAAATGATGATGGTAGTGCAAGCGCATTACCTCCAGGAATGCAACTAGACGAACAGTCAGGCGAAATTGCAGGGCGTGTACCATATCAACCTGCAGTAACTATAGAATATAAATTTAGTATTAGAGCAACTAGAACACAGGTAAATGCAACAGAGGCTCCACCATTCAAAGACAAAACTTTTACAGTTAAATTACTTGGAGAAATAGATAGTGTTTTGCAATGGACTAGCAATCCTAATCTAGGATTAATAAGCAGTAACTATATAAGTACGCTATCAATTAGTGCAACATCTACTGTACCAAATGCTAATTTACTTTATGTGCTAGAAAGCGGAACATTACCTCCGGGATTAAGACTAGGTCCAGATGGCGAGTTAATAGGAAAGATTAATAGTTTTGGAACAGCAGATACTCCTGGACTAACAGTATTTGACAGTCAAAATCTTACTTTTGATGGAAACACTACTTCTGTTGATAGAGAATTTAAATTTACAGCATCTGTTAGAGATCATTTTGGTTATAGTAAAATTGAAAGAGAATTTACAATCAGTGTAACTGATCCTGACGATAAACTGTACAGTAATATTTTTGTTAGACCATTCCTAAAACAATCACAAAGAGACGCTTTAACATCTATTGTTACTGATAATAATATTTTTGATGCTACTAAAATTTATAGACCTAATGATCCTAATTTTGGTTTACAAAAAAATCTACAGATGCTTATATATGCTGGAATTGAAACTAAACTAATTGAATACTATGTTTCAGCTGTAGCCAAAAACCATATAAGAAAGAAATTTAAACTAGGAGAAGTAAAAACTGCTATTGCAAAAACTCCTGGTACAGATAATATTGTTTACGAAGTTGTGTACGTAGAAGTGATAGATCCTGCTGAAAGCACGACAGGTAAAACAAAAAATAAAATTACTATTAACAACACACAAGAGGTAAGTGTAGATCAAGAAAGATATACTTCTGATGGTTATACTGTTGCAGGAGAAGCGATTGATTTATATGATCCGGACATTTTAACAGTAGGTACAAGACGTTTTAGTAATGTTACAATAGAATTCCTTCCTAGCCTTACAATAACAACCAGAGATGGCAATATTTTAACTATTCCAACAAGCGATGGATTTTATGTAGGTATTCGAGATCAGTTAGATAGTTTGGTAGAATTACAAACAGGAACTTTTGAACCTTATAGATTTAGACCAACACCTGAAAATACAATAAGGGTTGATAGCGATGCTTTAACTATTGATGGAAAAAATGACCTTACCCGTTACATATCTAACATAAGCAATATGCGTAACAATATTAAAGAACTAGGCGAAACAGAAATAAACTATTTGCCTTTGTGGATGAGAACAGCCCAGCCAGGAAGTATTGCGAGATTAGGATACATTACCGCTATTCCGTTAGTATATACTAAACCTGGACAAAGCACCAGTATTAAATTAGCAATAGATAATGCTGGAATTAAGTTTAATCAATTTAACTACGACATTGATAGATATGTGATAGATACTACAGAAGGCAATTCTAAAGAACAATATATTGCTTTCGCAAATTACAAATTCAATGTTTAACAATGATAAATATACTTGGAGAAAAGAAATATGGCAAGTCAAATAAACAGTACCGATATTGATGGATTATATCCTGTAGCAGGGCAGGATAATGACAGTCAAGGTTTTAGAGACAATTTTACAACTATAAAAAACAGTCTAGCCACTGCAAAAACCGAAATTACTACTCTACAAGAAAATACTGCAAAACTTAACACAAGTAATAACTTTGGTGGTAACGATTTGTCTGGTGCGAATTTAATTGCTAATAGTGAAGAAATTGCCAACAAAGGTTCTATTGGTACAAGTCAGGCCATTAACTGGACAGATGGAAACTATCAAACTGTTCAGATTACAGCAGACTCACTAGTGTTAACTTTTGATGAGTGGCCAGTATCAGGTAAGTTGGGTCAACTGCGTCTTGCTATCACATCTGATAATAGCGGTCCTTACAATGTTACATTTGCATCAAGTGGTGGCACAATAAAGTATGGAACAGGTTTCCCTACACCATTCACAATAAATTCAGAAACAAATCCAAAAATCATAGAAGTTTGGACTACAAATTCAGGTACCACTGTATTTGCAAGATATTTAGGCGAATATTCATAAAATGTCTCATCCTTTGTATGATGATGCAAAAAATCTTACTGAAAATGAACTTTCAGAAAAAATTGCAACACTTTCAAAAAAGTACTGGCAAACTAATAACAGTGAAGTAAAATCACAAATTTTGTTGATCTTAGATGATCTAAAAGAAGAACAACGTTCGCGTATACAAAAAAGTATGCAAAATTCTTTAGATGATGACAATAAAGATCTTGACAATCTTATTAACATCAGTTAATATATACTAATGCTTATGAAAACAGACGACCTCGGTATACCACGATTTAGTAATCGCGACTTAATAGATATGATATATAGTGGTCATGCGGACAAAGTTCACGTAGTACTATGCGATGCAGATGACGATGTAGACAAGTTCAATGCCGCTATGGAAGAACAAGGTTTTGACAAACTACAGAAGTATATCCCATTAGATGTAGATCAAAAGACTTTTGACGGTGTATGTCAAAGTGAATGGTTTATGCCTGACGCATACAAAGCCATTAATATACATAATTATATCATGCCAAAATGTCTATCACCAGAAGAAGCTACAAGAGTAGAAGAAGAACTGCAAGCGTTTAAAGAACGTAACATGTATGATCTTTTACGCTATATGATCTATCTTGTAGACTTTATGCGTGAGAATAATATTGTATGGGGTGTAGGTAGAGGATCAAGTGTAGCAAGTTATGTGTTATATTTGATCGGGGTGCATCGTATAAATTCAATCCAATATGACCTGGATTGGCGAGAGTTCCTTAGATAAGTAAGCATATAACAGGAGGTATCACATATGCCAATGAAACAAACAGGACGTAAAGTCTATAAAACAATGCAGGGTAAATCTATTGATATGGATTTATTGCGTCAAAAAAACGAACTTACTCCAGCAGTAGGAAATGCTCGTGTCAATGCACGTGGTGACGAATTAGGCCCAGGTGGTAAAATTATTCGTACAAGAGAACAAATACTTGCTGATCACAGAGCTGAAAACCCAGGAGTAACTGATGAATTACCTGTAGCCAAAGACGAACAGGTTACATCTTCACCGGATCCACTAGAAGTTACTAATGAGGATTGGGTAGAAGATGATGATGGCAACTTTGTACAAAAGGGTGACTAAATGGCAATTAACATAAACCGTATTAAGGCAGATATAAGACCTATTAAAAATAGAGTGCTTGTCTGTGATATGCACTTTGGAGAGCAAAAGACAGCAAGTGGTTTGATCATTTCAAAC
>Ga0222719_10001928_pt1 | contig 19510 bp, 28 predicted proteins | sample C33_34DmetaG_FD_165039 | JGI IMG/M metagenome (GOLD analysis project Ga0222719, IMG submission 165039) | Estuarine water microbial communities from San Francisco Bay, California, United States - C33_34D | ecosystem: Environmental > Aquatic > Marine > Unclassified | place: USA: California... | reverse complement strand
TTTAATTCCTTCTCGAAGATCTTCAATATCCATGGGGTTACCATCATATTTTAAACCTTCTCTTAACATAAACTCAACAAGTGACCAATACTCGTCAAGTTTTTTTGGTTCGATGTATAATACACCGACCTCTTTTTTAATTTGCTTTCTTCTTGGCTTCATCTAATAAATCAAATATTCGTTTGAACTTAGCTTGTTGGCCATAAAAGAATGCTGCTCCTTTTTTTCTCATGTCCTTAAAACTTCCAGGATTAGCACCTTCCATGATACCTGCTCCTAGAATTGCATCCGCTCTCGATACGAATTCCCCATCTGCTAACTGAGCTAACATGGTGTCTTCATCTTTATCACCATTACCTGAACCATCTTCTACATAGCCCATAGCTCTTACATAATTGTTAACATCATTTTTGTCATGATCAGTCATAGATGGTAAATAATTAATACCACCTGAATTGAATTTTCTTACTTCTGCAATACCACCTTTGTTAAAAGTATACATCGAGTTGTCTCCATACATATAAGGAGATACAGGTTGTGAAACACCTGCAGCATCTGATTCATAATCATATTTATCTAAAATACCTTGAAGCTGTTCATCTGCTTTTTTCTTTGCTTCTGCATAATCTTCAGGTCTTGTACCTTCTGGTGGTTCTACAGGATCTTCGTCACCTGCCAAAGCAGTAGTTGCCGCGGCACCTATACCTAATTGTGCTCCTGGGGAAAGGTCTCTAAAACCAAATCCTTTTTGTGTAATATCTCCCGCTTCATTTGTTAATGTAGGTTTACCAACTAATCTTGATATACCACTACCTACTGGTGTTTGAGCCATTTGTTGAGTAAAGGTAGGAGTAACTGCAGCTCCTGTCTGTGTTGCACCTTGCATTCCTGCACCAAGAAAATTTCCTGACATTCCAGGAATTGATGTTGAACCAAAAGCTTTAAAAGGTCCGACGCCTGCCATACCTGCAAACTGTCCTAACCCTCCTGCAATTGCAGCATCTCTTAATGATCGTTTTGTTGATTTACCTCTGAGTTTTTGAATACCAAAGGTTGCTAATGCTATTGTAAATGGATCCATAATATTTTAACTAGTTATTATGGTATTTTAACTTATATAAGGCTATTCTTCAATATCACTCAACTTTTGTAAAGTCGTCCATGAACTTACCGGTATAGTGATATTCTCCTACATGGCTTATTTCTTCATCAATCAGAGCATGTATTTGGCCACCCATAGATGTCCATAATTTACAGAAATAGAAGTCTTCTCCTGTATAAGTTTTAGACTTTGGGCTATAGTAAGAATCGAAGAAGTTGTAATAATGAGGTCTCTCAACAAGCTCACCATTTACCATAGTTTTTTGTACGATGTTAAGTTGGCTATATTCTTTTTCTAATGCTTCAAAGACAGATCTTTTGATCATCATCATTCCTGTTGGTCCTCTTTCTATTTCAATATAACCGTCTTTTGGTTCTATGTTTTCTGGATCCTTAACTGTTACAGGATATACATGACCCATTGTGTTAGGCAAATCATCAGGTCTTCTTTTAAAATCAGTTTGAAACTTATTATAATTTACGGTCTTCATTGGATAAGGTATTAATGAAACATCATGTGGTGAATTAAACAATCTTAAAACAGATCTAGTACTAAAATCCATATCACTGTCTATAAATATCATTCTATCTGCATCAGAGTTCATAAAACCAGATGCACATAAATTTCTTCCTTGAGTTACTAAAGAAGATTTCATTAATTGAAATGTTACTTTAATTTTATTTAAGATACATTCTTTCTGTAAATCTAAACAAGCTTTAGCAAAATGAATAGATACTTCAGAGTGTACTGGTGTACAAACCATTAAATGATTATTTTTGTTTTCGCTTGACAGTAAGTGCTCCTTTCAAGAAATCAGTCCAAAATCGACCTATGGTTTTCCAATCATAATATCTTTGATAGTATTCTTGTTGAAATTTAAGACCCCAAGATAAATCATTTTTTAACATTTCTTTACATTGTAAAACACATTCCCCTAATTGAATTGCTAATTTAGCTTTATCAGATGTGTATGGAATATAAATAGGAAACTCAGCACATGTTTCTGGTATAGCACCGAGATCCGTGGTTATTAATAATTGGCCCGCAGCTAATGACTCCATCGCTGATATACAAAAAGTTTCTTCCCAAATACTAGGAAAACAATTTATATCATAATCTTTTAATTTACCTACTAACTGATCATGAGGACAATAGCCCATGTAGTTTACATTTGGTAAGCTCTTAGCTTTTTCATAAAGTTTTTCATAGCCTTTATCGTTTTGGTTGTGAAAACTAGATCCATAAATAATTGTGCTTGAATAAACATCTAAGGTAATGTCAGGATCTTTAATTGCTTCCATAGTAGCTAAAGCTACTTCTAAACCTCTCCAAGGTGTAGATATATAACACATTTTAACTTTTGGTTTTGGGGTAAAATCAGTTTTAAGTTTTAACTCATCGTAGTCAACAGCGTTTTTAATTACTGTAGATCTATCTTCAGGAATTTTAAAAAAGTATCTGTACTTCTCAAATGTCCAATGAGAATTAAAAACATACCAGTCATATTTAGAATGATTATCTTTGTTTTTGAACCAATCCTGTAAGTTTGGTTGATCATATGAATTTTTAATCCAAAGTATATTTGATTTTACTGGATCTAAAGGAATTTTTTCTGGAACGGATGTGGTTATTTGAACTGAATCGATTAAAGCTCGAGATACATGTTTTTTTAAATAATCGAACTGAATTTCAGTTCCGCCGTAAGGTTTCATTTCATGGTTTTACCAAAAACCTGTAAAGATGCAACTGTTATTTTTTGATTTATTTGTAAGTCTTCGTTTACTGTATCTGTATTAGAATCTGCTACATCAGCATCAAATTCTTCTTTGGATGCATATTTCTTTTGTGTTCTTTTATTAATTACTTCCTCTTCAGCTTTAGCTGGAATAACAGGAACTTCTTCCCCATTAATAATTATAGTTTTTTGTGTCATTGTTTACGTCCTTGCCGATTGTATTTTTTATAACATCTTTTCTTACTTTTGTTAAGACTCTTGGTGTGACGTCTAGGTCTCTTCCTAGGTTTTGGTCTTTCAACAAAGTCTTTAAATTTCCTAGCCATTTTCTTGTGATCTGTTTATGAGTGCATATGATATAACACCATTAATGGTATTAGCGGTTTCACATTGAACTTTAATAGAATCCCCTTCTTCTAATATTAAAGATTGTCCTGCAATATTAAATTCAGTAGTATCAGCTGCAACATTTTTATGAAAAAATTCATAATCAGAACTTTCAGAAGAATCACTTAACCAAGCTTCTACTAATACATTATTATTATGTTCATTTGTAATATTAAAACCTTTAACAATTGCTCTTGAGGCATCATCAATTGTTAAAACAGTTGTTAGATTAGTAGTATTTAATTCAAAACCTTGATTTTTATATTGTATAGTCATTATGATATAAACCAATTAAAAGAATCTTGTTCGTTTTTCAAGTCCTGTTGATACGATGTGTTTAATTGATTTTCAACTGTTTCTAAAGCTTGGTTAATTTGTCTAAAACCTTCAGCACTATATTGTTCCGGTGGTTCAGGAACGTATACGTTTATCTTAGCCATTATCTTCTCCCATCTGCGTTTAAGTCTGCTTTAAATGTACCAAACCTCCAAGTTTCATTAATATCAGTGTTTTGTATTTTTAAATTAGCCAATCTACCTCTTGCTCTTGTATCAATTTTTTCTGTACTTGAATTTATAGTAAAAGGTCCAAGTTGTGAAGAGGCACCAGTATTAATAGGGTAGTCTTTCAAAAATATAGTCACCACTGCATTTCCTTGTAAGTTTTTAAAGTCAGGTAGGAATCTACTTATTCTTATAAAATATTCACCTTCACCATCTACAGGTAAATCAAAATCTCCAGATTGAATGTAAGCTGCAATAGCTGATTCAGTTCCATCTAAAGCAATTTCATTATTACCGACCTCATGTGCATAATATGTTGTTGAACCAAAGGTATTTGTGGCACCACTCAAGTTTGCGATTGTTGGTGTAGCGGTTTGGTTGTATTCTGTTGCGTAAGGAACATCGTATGTACTTGCATCTGCGTAAGAACTTCTAGCAAGCGACATCAAGGACCAAGTATTTTCGACATAGTTGTAAACAACAGCTCTGTTGTTTTGAGTAGCTGGACTACCCGAAGGGGTACCTGCTGGATAGAACCATATAATCTCGTTAAATAAAGAATTATGTGAACCATATATAATCTCATTAGATGAATAATTTATCCCCACATTTGATCCGGTGGTCGTGAATACAAAGTCTTCAACAAGTGATGGAAGTAATTTAACGGTACCATCAAAAACAAAGAAACCACCACCTGCTCCCATCCAAAATACTTTACCATCTGCATATACAGTTGCATGTTGACCGATACATCCACAGTTAGAACCTACTTGTCTAATTGAAAAAGTAAATGGTGGACCAACAAACTGCATTGTGTATGCTGCCTGATCTGTTAAAATTAAGTTATAGTCTTTACCTGAAACAGCAGCTACAATTTTATTTCCAGTATCCAACCTAAATGTTCCCGCTGTATTAACTGATGTTGGTTCATATACATTGTAATCCTCTTGGTCACTAAATCTTATGAACATTGGGTCTTGAGTAAGTGGGTTGCCAATAGTTGTTTCAGTTCCAAAATGAACAACATGTCTATCTCGGTCTGAAGTAATTGTTAATCTAGATGCAGTTGGAGCCCCTACCATAATAGTTGCTCTTTGATCTAAAGGATTAGATACACCTGGATTCCAAACAAAAGTTTTTCCATCTTTAATAGTAGCGATAAGTTGTTCTCCAAAATTATCTAATGACCAACTTCCTGGATCTAGAACTACTGTAGAAGTTGTTGTACCAGAACCCCAAGCTAATCTACTCCAGGCTCCTGTACCCCAACCATAACCATATGTTTGAATAGTCGGGCCAATCTCTTCATAAGGATTTATACTTGCAGATCCCGCTGCAGTCATTCCCGTGCCTGATTCATTTGATGTCATTTGAATAGTAAAAGTATTTGCATCAGGTGTGCTTAAAATTTCAAAAGTATAGTCTTCAAAATCAGCTACAGTAAAACCTGTAGCTCCACCTCCTGGTAAAGTGACTGAGGTAAATGTTATATATTCACCTATATCTAATGCGTGACTTGTTTTATTTACAGTTACTGTGTTTGATCCATTAGTAGATGTAAAAGTTGCACCTGTTAAAGCAGTTGCTAAAGGTGTTATATCATAAAATTTATCTTCATAATAAATATATAAAGCTTTAGAAGTACCAAGTGCAGCGTATCTTCTTCCTTCTAAATCTGTCCAAGTGTGTTGTGCACGAGTTGGTCCTGAAATTGTTTCTTGACCAATTGCAGTATAACCACCTATTTTTTCTGGTTGTCCGTATCTAAATCTAACAAAATCCCCGTCAATCCATTGACCTTCTGCTCCTGAAGGGGTATCAGCTTTATTAATCCCTGGGACTATATTTACATTTCTCAAAGGCATAAGCCATTTTACATCATTTTAGAGCTTCATCCAAGTCGAAGGAGAAGGTATGTTATGCTCAGATTTTACACCTGCTTTCATAGTAAGCATGATATCTCCTGATATAGATATACGTGGTTCTTCTTTTAAATTCTTTCCTGTTTCATGAAACATCATAGATGGAAATATAATTACATTACCTGTTTCTGCAGGGTACTCAGCTTTACCATAATTAGTGTTATCCCACTCTGTAAAGTATGGATCTCTCTTTGGAATATTTAAGCCTACCTTATGTGCATCATCATCTAGTAAAAACAAGTTACCTTGTTCATGAGCTTCTGGATAATAAACAAAACTAAAGTGACTACTCATGTGTCTATGATAAGCAATGTGTTGTTCTTTGGTAGATAAGGTAGCCCAAGACTTAGTTATATATATTTCAAATAAATCTAAATTATATTTTTGTGCAGATAAACAACCTTGTATTACTTTAAATAGTTCAGTGTATAATTCTTTGAATCTTTTATCTTTGTGTAAATTATCATCAATAGATTGTAATTCTTTTGGCTTTACATCTGTCGTTGTTGAGTATTGAGAATTGGTAGGAGTAATATCTCTAAGTATTATAGGTACAATTTTTTTATTTATCTCTTCAAAGTTTTCTAACTTAGTTATGTATATTGGATAACCAAACCATTTAGATATATTAGCCATAAGGCACTATACTAATTTACTCGTAAGAATCTATACTTAACTTCTCCATTACCACCTGCAAAAGCTGTTTCTCCTGTACTACCAATATTTTGTGCACCACCTCCACCACCGCCAGAACCTCTTGTACCAGCAGTTGCAGCAGGACCTCCTATTCCACATCCATTACCACCAGAAATATTTCCAGCATAAGAGTCAGCACCGTCAGAACCTGCAATTTGACAGTTATCTCCACCACAGTTTCCATTATTATCACCTGCTGCACCATTACCAGACTGATTAAATGTTCCAACAGGACCTGACGTATTTGTTGTTACTGCTTTTGTCACACCGTCTGAATCACGAAAATTTCCTGAGGTAATAACTGATCCACTTATAGTAGCACTACCCGCAGTTCCTGCAGTATTAGTTCTTAGCGGTCCTTGTACTCCACCACCTGTACCACTTGCCCCACCACCAGCACCTAAAGTAAATATTGATCCTGCAGTTGAACCAGATAGAGTTGTATTAGTTCCTGCACTTCCAATTTTTGGTTGACCAAAATTAGCTGTTTGGTTTCCTGGAGCACCACCGCTACCAATAGAATAAGTTATTGTTTCACCTTCAGTAACAGAAAATATTTTGTCAGATACATAAGCACCGGATCCACCACCAGCACCTGATGATTCTCCACCTGCTTTATCATAACTAACCCCACCTGCAGCACCACCTCCACCACCAACGGAAGCTTGAATATGAATTGCGTTAGCACCGTCAGGTACTGTAAATGTTCCTGAACCTGAACTTAATGTTGTGTAAGATGTTGCTGTAAAAGCTGCGAATACTAATTCCCAAGTACCTGATACCTTTGCATATATCTCATCTGCTTCTTGCCAAGTGCCTGATACTTTGCCGTATGCGTTTTCTATCTCTTGGAATGTTCCTGATACTTTGCCATAGGTGTTAGCCATTATTAATTATACCCCAATGCTTCGTCAGTATTAATTTGATCGGGGTCAGCTAAAATATCAATTCTTTTAACTTCAACGACATTACCTTTTTCATTTTTAAAAACTTGTTCAACATTTTTAATGTTTGAACTTGAAGTATAGGTTTCTTCTAAACTACTAATCTCATTAGTTGAGTAATAAAATTTATAAGTAGCCATTAAAACCCCTATGAATATTTGAACCAAATGTCTCCATCATTACCTCCAGAAGGAGAAGATGTACTTATTGTAAATTTTCTTTCAAGCTTGTCGGCAGTTACTGCATCGTTAACTAGTTGTGTTGTATCAACAGCATCCGCAGCTACTTTTGCATTAGTCACTGCATCGGCTGCGATTTGATCTGAGTTAACTGCATCATTTGCTATTTTAGCATTCGTTACTGCATCATCGGCTATTGAGGCAGTCCCTATAGTTCCACCTAAAGTATTTAAAGCAACTTCAGTAACATTTGTTCCGTCTGAATAAGCAGCATGAATTTTACCTTCATCCAATTCAAAACCTGTTCCAGAAGTAGTTTTAAAGGTAAGTGTATTTCCACTATGTGTTGTTCCATCTTTAAGAATATAAAATTTTTCAATAGAATCAGGTAAGTTAACAGTTCTATTTCCCGATAAAGTACCTGTAAAGTTTAACACCATGTTTCTTGCATTTGAGATAGATGCATTTGACATTGCTAAAGTTACATCGCTTGATGCAACATCAATTGCTTGATAACCTGCAATTGCTTGTTGAACAAGTTCTAAATTAGTATTTGTTTTAGTTCCCCATGTACCAGCATTCTCACCGGTTGCCATAAGTTCTAATTTAAGATCTGTAGAATATGTTGAAGCCATGCCTTATTATATCCTCACTATGCAGCTATATCAACCTCAGCCCAATTATTAGAAACACCCTCATTTACTTCAGTCCATGTATTAGTAACGTCTGGATCTACATTAGACCATGCAGTAATTAGTGGTGAATTAAGAGCAGTACTTAATTGTTGTCCTGTTAGATTAACGGGAGTATTTAGATCGATAGTTACTGATCCTTCATTTGTGTTCAGAGCCTGACCTGTTACTGCAGCGGTAACATCTGTAAACGCAGTTTCGTTACCTAATACAATAGTTGAAGAAACACCTGTAACTGTAACGTTAGCTGTTCCTGTTTCAGTAGTATCTCCTAAATCAGATGTTAAAGTTTCACCACTTGGACTTGCGCTTGCACCGGCAGTTGTTGTAACACTACCCTGAGCAGAAGATAAGATCTCTCCTGTTACATCTACATCTGCATTAGCTTTAACTTCTGTGGTACCTGTTGTTAAAGATAAAGCTTGACCTAATACTGCAAAAGTAACATCAATAACAGGAGTTACTGAACCTATGTTTGCATTAATTACAGTGCCTGATAAATTTGCATCTGGGTCAGTTTGAGCTTGACCTGCTATAAGTTGTGAGCTTACTGAGCTAGGAAAAGTATTAGCATTAGCTTGAGTTGTAACTGAACCAACGGTACCTGTTAACGATAGACCTGTTACTGTAGCAATAACATCTGTAAATGCTGTCTCTGTTCCAAGTTCAGTTGTTAAACTTTCACCGGTTAAATTAACAACAGCATTACCTACAGCAGCTTCATTACCTAATGAAGTAGTTAGTTGCTGACCTGATACAGCAGTGCTTCCTGATATAGTTAGTGTAACGTTTCCAACACTAGAACCTGCACTTACACCTGTAACTTGTACATATGTAGTTTCAAATTCTTCGGTGGAGAAGGGAGCTCCAGCAAATGTTTTAGAAGCGAAGGCCAAAGGTTACCTCCAGACTATGTCGTATAATTTATTTATTTTTAGTTTATTCACTATTCAGTTTCCTCATCTTCTGTAGCTATCACCCATCCTTGAGTGTTGTCACTTTGATATAAAGATTCATCCCATTTATATTTTCCTGTGCTTGGTTTTTCTAAAGGGGCTTCCCACAAACAAGTTGTTTCGTTAAGTGTCCAAGATGCAAAAATTTTTGGAGGAATAAATGCGTCTAAATTTTTATCATAAGTAAATCCAATACCAGCATAGTTTTTTCTAAGAGGTGTACCTCCTAATTTATGCACCCCTCCTTTTGTATTGTAAGATGTTTGTATCCACTCTCCTGGAGTTTCATCAATAAATGTATCAAAGAAATCAGCCTCAGCTACAATAACATCGATTACTTTACCATCTTTTACTTTAGCATAATGTGACATTATCTATTCCTTTCTTATAAACTTGTTGTGTCATATCTAATTATTACTACTCCAGATCCTCCATTAGCTCCAGATTGTTCAGAGCCAACATTAGTATCACAACCTCCACCACCACCAGAACCTGTATTAACAGTACCAGCGACAGCATCAGATGTATTTCTCGATGCACCAGCACCACCTCCACCAGAACCTCCAGGTGCAGCAGCAGCAGAAGCACCACAGCCACCTCCTCCACCTCCAGCTCTAGTCACACTAGATCCTGTGATAGAAGAAGCTGAACCATTACCTCCGGAACCACCTTGTTGACCAAGATCTAAAGATGAATTACCAGTTCCTCCGGCACCACCACCTCCAGCACCTCCGGGATATGTATCAGTATCTGCTCCATTATTACCTTGACCAGCTGTTCCAGATCCACCACTAATATTATTACCTAAATCATCAGCACCAGCTCCACCACCAGAGCCTCCACTATTACCAGCATTTCCAATATCAGACGCAACTTGTCCTCCTCCCCCTCCTCCAGTACTTGTAATACTGTTGAAAGAAGAGCTTGATCCATTAGCACTACCACCAGAACCACCAGCACCGACAGTTACAGTATATCCTGTAGCAGAAGTAACAGTTGTAGTTCCAGATCGATAACCTCCGGCACCACCACCTCCGGAACCACCCGATTGATCTTGCCCACCATCGTTATTACCACCAGCACCACCTCCAGCAATAATTAAATATTCTGCTGATAGATTAGGTAATGTATTAGTAAAAGTTCCGGATGAGTTAAATGTGTGTATTCTGTAATTACCAGAGTTACTTATTGTTCCTCCAGAAGGTAAAGCAGTAACAGTAACTGATTGTGTGTCACTTGTTTGGTTATCATCATTGGTTACTTTAATAGTAATTGTATCACCAGCAGTTGTAACACTATTTAATCCAGATGGTGTTGTAACAGTTGCAGATGTGCCAGAAGAGGGAGTTACAGTTTGAGTATAATCAGTACCACTTCTTGTAAAAGTAACAGTAAGATTTGTAGTTAAAAAATTTGTACCAGTTAGAGTTAATGTTGATGCTATAGTTTCAAAAATAGTACCACTTACAGAAGTTAAAGTAGGAATTTGTGAAGAAACTTTTAACCAAGTAGATCCGTCAGAATAATATAAAACATTGTCATCTGTATCGTAACGAATATGACCTTCTGTTGAAGATGCAGTTGGTTGTTGTGCAGTTGTTCCACTAGGTACACCAAAACTTGTAGTATTGGCAGTTAGGTTTATCGTGTTTCCATTACCATCTAAATTACCACCTAATTGAGGTGAAGTATCATCTACAACATCTGTAGCAATACCTGTTAAATTAGAACCATCAACAGCCGGTAATTGTGCTGAACCATTTAACTGTACAACATTACTTGCGGAAGTCCCGACATTTTCTACTGCTGCTGTTCCTAATCCTAATTGTGATCTTGTTGTTGCAGCATTATTAAGATCAAAAGATCCAAAGCCCATTACTTCAAGTTCATCATTTAAAGTCGCGCCCGTAGCAAGTGTAATTGTGTCGTTATCAGTTTGTGTATAATCAGTATTTACAACTAGTTGAACACCGTTAAGAAAAACTAATGTTGGATTAGATGAAATGTAAAAAAGAGTGTCACCATTATTATCTGCTCCAGTAAAAACAGTTTGACCGCCTGTAGCCGTAAACTGAAATCTGTTTACAATCCCTGTTTGTTGTGGTGGATTTGTTCCAATATAACTTGCCATTATACTCTTTTCCTTTTTTTAAATATTTTACTATAAATTTTACAAAAAATACATTCTTTCAAACCAAACAGTTTACCTAATCTATTTGCTATAGTTAAAAAAAAGTTAGCCATTATGCAGACCATCCATATTTTTCTGTTAATGCTGTTTCGATATTGGTAATTTCAGTTGTTAAACTTTCAACAGTTGGAAAATTTGTATCTGCATTTGCATTAGTATTTTCTGTATTAGAGATATTGTTTTTCCAATGTATTAATTGAAATCTATAACCTTCTAAAAAAGTTTGTGTAAAATAGTCTTTATATTCTTGTACTGTTTGTGTTTGAGTAGGAAATGTAGGTGCGTCTATTTTAAAAAATTGATTTGTTATTGCCATAATTTTTATCCTTAATATACAATTAATAATCTTCCATCATAAGCGTCATTACCCCAAGTAGATTGATGAAGTGAATGACCTGTATTATTATTAGATACTGATGATGTACTTGATGTTGTTGCTGAACCACTATCGCCACTTGTGTAGTTAGAGCCACCATAGCCACCTGCTCCTGAACAACAAGCACCACCGCCACCGCCACCGCCGACATAGCCACCACCCCCACCACCACCGGGTTGAGAGCCACCACCACCAGAGCCACCTTGTAAAGCTGAACCAGAACCTGCTCCACCTGTTCCGCAACAGTTGTTACCGCCTGATTGATGGTTACCACCATTATAAGGGCCATTGTTATTGTTAGAACCTCTAGCACCTCCACCACCTGCAATTAAAACTGCATTGCCTTGTGATGGACTTGAACCTGTAAATAATCCTGTAAATCCTCCACCAGAATAAGAACCATTACCTCCACGATTTCCTTTACCACCTTTCCATACATTAGTGTCGTTTCCTGCTGAACCTGCTCCACCAACTGCTATATATAAAGTGTTTGTGCCACTTGCTACTGATACACTACCAGAAACAAAACCACCTGTTGCTCCAACACCACCTGCACCCCAAAGGTATGCTGTAAAATTTTTAACATTTGTTGTATCAAAAGTTTGTGATGAAGAGCTTGAACCATAACTCGCAGTTTGTGGTGCATAAACTAATATTGTGTATTGTCTGTCTGCTGTTGTTCCAGTAGAGGCAGTAGCACGAACTGTAAATGTAGATGTTGTGTTTGAACCTACTGCTGATGCAGTTCCCTCTATTGCACCTGTAGTAGCGTTTATTGATAATCCACTAGGTAAACTACCAGATTGAATAGTGTAACCTGTAATTGTTGCACTCCCTCCAATAGTGGCAACTGGATTAGTTATTGAATAACTACTTCTTTGACTGTCAAATATACTTCCTAATGAACCAGAAGCATGAGTAAATGCAGGTGGTTCTGATTGAACAGTAATTGAATAATCTCTTGTTACACTTTCGCCACCATCTGTAGCAGTAACAGTAAAGTTTGATGTTGCAGTTGCATTAACACTATCAGCAGTACCAGACCAAGTACCATTAGAATTAAAAGTTAATCCTGTAGGTGGTGAACCAGTAGTTATTGAAAATGTTACTGTTGTCCCCTCATCATCTGTTGCAGTTATAGCAGTTAAGTTTGATGATTCTCTGCCATCAAATGCAAGTGTTCCTAAAGAACCTGAAGCAACACCAAAAACTGGTGTAGCATTAATATTAAAAGCATCTGCTAATGTAAAATCTAAACCTGATGTATTTTGTACTGTTACATCATACGCTTCATTTGCATTTGTTAAATTAGATGGAAGTGTAATTGTTACTTGAGTAGTACTATCTCTTGTTGTTGAAGCAGGTGTATATTCTGTTCCATCATCTCCTTTTATTTTTACTGTAACTGTACTTGAAAAATTTGAACCAGTTATAACTAAAGATGGGTTTGATGATATTGTACTTTCTCCTACATCTGTAGGAGAAACTGAAGAAACTGATGGTGGTGCATCAATACTTTTAAATTGATTACCATCATAATATTCAGCTAATCCAGTTGTAGAATTAAATCTAATTTGACCTGCAGTAGACCCTCGTTGTGCTGTAGTACCTGACGCAATCTTAGTACCTTCTGTTCCTGTATCTGTAATGTTTCCAGGTAATCTTGCTGCAGGTAAAGTTCCTGTAGAAAGTGCGCTTGCATCGTTACTTGCAGGTACATTATCAAGATGATCCGTTTTTACATCACCATCGGCATTTAAAAGATTAGCTAAGTGTCGTGCTTTTCCCATTAAACTTGCTCCCCTCCTAATTTAATTACTTCATCCCAAGTTTTAGTTGTTTCATTCCATGTATATGTTTTTTCATCTTCTATTGCATTTGAAGGATATGGAATAGGTGGTTGCCATAGACAAGTTTCCTCATCTAAAGTCCAACTTTCATATAATTTTGGTTGAATAAAAGCGTCTCTAACTTCGTCATATTTATAACCAATACCAGCAAAGTTTTTTCTTAAATTTCCATTGTAAGATGTTTGAACCCAGATTGCATGAGGTTCGTTATAAAAATCTCTCAAGAAATCTATTCCAGCTTGTTCTGTTGTTGCTACTTCATTTGAAACAACTTCAACTTTTTCAACTATGTTTCCAGTTCCTATTTTTGCAAAATGTGCCATTATATTGTGTAACTCCCATTTCCAGTAAATTTCATTATTGTATTTCCGCCAGATGTAGTAATTGTTGGTGAACCACTCGTTGTGCCAGAGTAGGCACTCGTTGGAATACTTAAATAAACAACACCAGAACCACCTTGATTTCCTCGGTATGGACCAGAAGGATAATCTCTTGATCCTCCACCGCCACCGCCAGTATTAGTTGAACCATCAGTTGGATTAGTAGCAGGAGAATTTGATCCTCCATTTCCGCCACCGCCAGAACCGCCAACAGAATTTCCGCCATTTTCTCTACAACCGCCACCGCCACCTGCGAGTGTTATTGTAGAACCAGTAATTGATGTTGTGCCTCCAGCTCCACCATTACCACCAGTACCACCATTGTTACCATCGTTTCCGACAGCACCTTTACCGCCACCGCCTCCGCCATTGTAACCATTGTAAGAAGCACCGCCTGAATTTCCTTGACCAGAAGTACCAGAACCACCGACTATCGTTCCAAAGTTTCCACCACCACCTCCAGAACCTCCAGAACCACCAGTAGAATTTGAATTATAACCTCCACCATATCCGCCACCAGTCGTACTAACTGAAATTGCACTAGATAGTGATGAACCGCTTCCTTGACTTCCGGCACCTCCACCAGAGCCACCGCCTCCACCGCCACCGATAGAGACATTAATTGTGCCAGAAGAAGGTTTAGTAACAGAACCAGTAAGCATACCACCAGCTCCACCTCCACCACCAACTTGTGATCCACCGCCACCACCACCAGCGACTACAACATACTCAATTTCTATTGGAGCATTGACTGTTATTGTATATTGTCTTGTAGCAGATTCAGAACCATCGGTTGCTGTAACTGTAAAAGTTGATGTTGTATCACTACCAACAGCGTTAGCTGTTCCTGAAAAGGAACCATTAGTATTTAAAGTTATACCTCCTGGAAGTGATCCTGATGTGACAGATACTGTCGCTGTGTTATCACTATCAGTAAAAGCAATAGGTGTTAGATTTGCACTTGATCTGTCAGTGTCAGCTAGGGTTCCTAAAGAACCTGCAGGAGTAGTAAATACTGGTGTAGCATTAATACTTAAAGCATCTGAAATTGTTGAGGATAAACCTGAAGCATTAGTTACTGTAAAACTATATGGCTCATTTGCATTAGTTAAACTTGTAGGTGTTGTAATTGTAATTTGTGTAATACTATCTCTAGTTGTTGAAGCTGGATCATATTCTGTTCCATCATCTCCAATAATTTTAACTGTTACACCGGTAGAATAATTACTCCCAGTCAAAACGATTGTTTGACTAGAACCTAAAGTACTTTCTCCTAAAGAAGTTGGATTTATTGATGCAGTTGATGGTGGACTATCAATAGACTTAAAAGTTGATCCATCATAATATTCCGCTAGTCCAGTTGTACTATTAAATCTTATTATTCCAGTTGCATTCTGTCTTTCAGCCGTTGTTCCAGATGGTAAAACTATTCCTGCAGTTCCACCAAAATTTGTTTTACCTGTGCCGTTTGGAATCACATCAATATCAGCGTTTGATACAGAAATAATATCATTTCCATTAACGTCTAAATTACCACCTAACTGCGGGGAAGTATCATCAACAAGATCTGTGCTAACAACTTGAAAAGTATTATCTCCTCTTAAAAAAGTTGTATTGTCTTTTGTTCCTGTAGCAGAAAGTTTTGCAAGTGAAACTGCACCATCCGATATTTTATCGGTTGTAACTGCATCATCGTTTACTTTAGGTGTAGTTACTGCGTCATCATTTATTTTAGCCGTAGTTACTTCATTATCAGCTAATTCAATAGTTTGTGCAGGAGTATTACCAATATAACTAGGCATTAAGTAATCTCCATTATTGATAAAGTAACATCAAAACTGTTTGCCACATCTGATTTTACTTTAAGTACATCTCCTGTCTCCATTACATATTTATTACCTGTCATTAGTTCTAATGCAGATTTAGCAGGGATTGCGGCTAGTTTTGCTATGTTAACATTATCTCCATCAGCATTTTCTAAGAACACAGTTCCTTCAATAGATTGACTTAATAAGTTAGCGATTGTTAAACCTAATATAATTGTAGTAGTTGAACTTGGTACAGTGTAAACTGTAGCGAATGTATCTGCATTCGTACTAGAGTTATCTGAAGTTTTAACTTTAAAAGTATTTGCCATAATTTATCCTAACGCAACAGCTAGAGCTGTAGCCTCCCCTACACTTGCTGCACCCACTGGATCTCCAGCAGCATTTAAATATACCGCCTTCGATGCAGGTTGGGTGCAAAAAACATTTTTAGTTCCTGCTCCAAAATTGACAGCATTGTCAGAATTAGAACTTGAAAGAATAGTATCTCTTGATAAAGTATCAGGAGTTGCGTCAGTGACAGTTCCTATACCGACTTCAAAATTATTTGTTCCAGATTGCGAAATAGCATAGTAGGTAGTGTTACCTGTTCCTATTGCAGAAACAAATGATTCAAAATCTTGTACAGCTCCACCAAGGTCTAGTGTTCCAGTGCCCGTAGTGGTGCTTGTCTCTTTAACTCTATCGTTAATGACAAGTGCCATCTATCCTCCTTAACTAATTCTTAATATCGCTGCCGATGTTGTAAATGCAGGGAATTGAATAGTGAATGTACCAGCTGTTGCTGTTTTATCACCACCAAAGTCTAATACACAAACTGCTTTTTTACCATCAGTACTATTGTAAATCAAAGCACCTCTTGCTGTTAAAGTTACTCCAGTAAATGATAACTCATCAAAATCTACAATTGCTACTCCAGATGCAACTGATGTTTGTTGTGATTGAAGTTGAGATCCACCTGATGTGTATTGACCTGAATCACCTACTTCGTTACCTGTAGTAAATGAAGTTGTTGCTGCATTGATTGTAGCTTGTGATGTGTATAATGCTAAATTAAATGCGTCACCACCTGATGCTAGGTCATGTACGCCGTCTAATAATTCTTTTTTAAATGAATTACATACTGCTTGTGTTATTGCCATAATTTTTCTCCTTTAATATTTACGGTGACGGTGACGGAACTTTTACCCGTGGCACACCATCATCAAATTCTGCACGTCTTCTTCTACCCATTTGTTGAAGAGCAAACGCTTGTATCTCTTCATTATACTTGTCTTTATAAAGTTTGTACATATCCATTGGACCTTTAAGATAAGAAAAAGCCTCTGTTAAAACACCATGGAGAAGTAAAGACTCCTGGTATTGAGATAAATAAGTAGAATTTGTAGATGTAAATCCAGGGGGATCAATTATGTAGTTTAACTGAACTGCGTAAGCTTGATCTGGTGTTGGAGCTACAACGACATTATTGTCGTCCCAATTAGCATAGTATTTAGGCTGTCCTGTAGCACCTGAACTGTTGTATTCTGATATAAAACTAGTATCTCTTTTTTCCATAAAGTTACGATCACCTGTTTGATCGGTTGTAGAAAATACCTGTAAAGATCTAATTATTAAAAAATCAGCAGGCATAACTAAATATCTTTTATCTGCTGTAAATGAAGATGTTGCATATTTTCTTGTTTCATCATAATCAACAGCACCTGCAATGCCTAATTCTGTATTTCTGATAAATTGAGCAATCAAGGTGTCTGAAAGTACATTTGAATCTACTTCTGTGTAATTTCTTACTTGTGTTAAAAAATCTGAATAACTTATTGCCATTATGATATTACCACTGTTACATTACCAACTCTTGTTCCAACTTGTCTCTTGTTATTTTCTTCAAGAGGTGATGTAGAAGGTTGCATTCCATCTGATGTAAATTGACCATCCCAATATTGAGGATCTAAATAAACTGTTACTGGTGCAGACCTTTGTGGTCGAGCATTCCATAATGCTTGAGGATCCGCCATGTGTGGCTTTGGATCTAGTTGAGGATGTTTAGCTTCAAACTCAGATGTATGTACCCAAGAACCGTTCCATTCTTTTACCATTTCTCTATAAGGGAAAGCTTGGCCTGATCTATCAGATATTGATTGCGAGTATTTACCTTTTGCGTACGCCATTATGATCCTTGTGGGTAATAAACATTAGGAGTGATATAAACAGATGTTCTCTGGCCATCTTCTTCTAATGCTCTTTTTAATTCATCTTCGTATAGTAATTTTAATGCTTGTATTCTATCAGGTGCAATCTTTTGTGATAAGTAGAAAGCTAATCCAGATACCATACATGGAAAGAATCTAAACGGCATATCTGAAGTATTAGTATATGCACCTACATCTTCGATTCTTGCAAGATAGTAATAGAATATATTCGTCACGGCGCTCGTATCAGGAGCCAGATATAAACTTATAGTTGGTGTAATTTGTCTATTCACATAATACTGTGAAGGTGTACCTGATTGTGTTTTATCAGGTATTGCAATGTATTCAGATCTAGATACTTTCGTTAAAGTTTGTTGATTACCACCTGTTGTAGTAACAACTGCTTCAAGCACATCATTACAATCACTTGGTGTATTGTAAGTAACTTGACCATTAACTAATGTTGTAGTTTCTGATTTAACTTTCCAAAGATTAATACCTCTGTTACCCCATTCAGAAAATAAAAGATTTAAACTTCTTCTAGCAGAACGAATGTCGTTACCAGAATTAGTTCTTACGCCACATCTTTCGTAAGCTTCTTCAATAACTTCATCAATAGTAATGTTAAAACTTGTAGTTCCCGATGTAGCCATTTCATCCTTACGTTAATTTTCCTGTTGTTTTGTAGTTTTTCTTTCCACCACCGATTGCCATACCGCCTGACATTTTTTCTTTTGGTTTTAGCATTAATTTACCATCATAATCTTTTGGATCAACTACTACAGGTTTTCCGTCTTTACCTTTTTTAAAAAAAATAGTTTTTTTCTTTCCCATTACTTTACCCCTTCAAATTTTCCTCCCTGAACAGCAATACCCATACCGCCGCAAGAGAAATTGGTTATTTTATTTTTAGCTACAGCTTTTGCAGCTTTATCCTGTTTGTCACCTTTGACAGAATCCGTTGCTTTTTTTAATGCCTCTAAATAGGCTTTGTATTCAGTTGCTTCTTCCATTAGTTTAATAAATCTCCGTAATAGTCACCTAAATTTTTATTAGATAATTCTATTCCTGCAGAATCATGTTTTATAAATTTACCTTGATAAGCTTCAGTTACATGTGCTCCCTTACTAGCTTTCTTAACACAGTTAGGAACTTTTCTTCCACCTTTGGATTTCATTCCAATCATTTCATAACCTTTCCAACAAGGTCCTTTTTTAGCCATTTAAATCTCCTTTTGTGCCGCGGCATTCAGAGTGTATAACTTCTGCTTTTTGCGGTTATATAACTTCTTAGATTGTACCACTCTTGGTCTAAACAGTAAATGTCCTAGAGAGAGGATTCTTTTTATTGGATTTTTTTTCTTTATAGACTTTTCCATGTGTTTTTGCGATTACTTTGTCTAATTTTTTCTTATCTGATGAACCTAGACCTGGTTCTAATTGTCTAGCCATTTGTGCTCTTGTTATTGCCATTATACTAAATCCTTTGCCTTTCCTATTATAGGTTTATATTTAGTTTTACCTTCTACTCTGTGCGCAAGTAAAAATTGTTCACGTCTTCCTTCAGGTATCCAACTACAGTG
>Ga0222719_10001927_pt1 | contig 19512 bp, 25 predicted proteins | sample C33_34DmetaG_FD_165039 | JGI IMG/M metagenome (GOLD analysis project Ga0222719, IMG submission 165039) | Estuarine water microbial communities from San Francisco Bay, California, United States - C33_34D | ecosystem: Environmental > Aquatic > Marine > Unclassified | place: USA: California... | reverse complement strand
GTTGGTGGAGATTTTCAAGGTTTTCTTCATGATATGAATAATCCAAATGGTCCACGTTATGAAGGTCAAGTTGGTAGAGTATCTTTCCAACGTTATGCTTTTGCTAATGCTACTTTACCAAGCGGTAGAGAGATTAACCGTGATGCTGAAATTATGAAATCACTTATCTTCTTAGCAGAACAACAGGATAGACGTAATGAACTAGATACTATTGAAGCTCAAACTATTGAAGAGTTTGTATCTGCTGCAAGTAATATTCTAAGTGGTGATACTTATTACAACTTCTGTATTGCTGGTCGTGAGTGGGAAAACAAAGAAGGTTATATTAACCTACAATTGTTCTTACCTAAGCGTACTGGAGCAGGTCTACCATTTGAAAGAGTTGAAGTAGAAAACTCTAAGATGATTGGTTTTAACAGAGATGAGCATATCATTCCTGTAAAAAACAGAACACAAGCTGCACCAAGTAGCAATGGGAGCTTTGAGCCTGTTGCAGGCACAGTTTCTGGAGATGACTTTGATCTTTAATTAAATAATAGGGAGGCCTTCGGGTCTCCCTTTTTATTCTATGTTCAGTACTAAGAATTTTGTAATAGAAATAGATGATATACCAAGTTACTGGGTATTCCAATATTATTTGGATTTACCAGAAAAGCTGACTGGACAAGATGTAAAGATTAAATCAATCTTTAATCCCACAGAAAGAACACCAAGCTTTGCTATCTATGTAGATACAAGGATAAAGCAGTATAAGTTTAAAGATTTTTCTACAGGGATATCTGGTAGTAAAGTAGATTTAGTTAGTAAGATGTATAATCTAAACTATACTCAATCTGTAAACAAAATCATTGAAGACTATAATGAATATGTCAAAAATGGTGAAGTTGAACTTATTACCCTAAAACCAAGTGCTAAGTGGTCTATTGATCATATTCAAACAAGAGAATGGAATAGTATAGATGCACAGTATTGGTTATCATTTAGAATTGGTTCAAGCATGCTCAATGAGTATAATGTAAAACCAATTGATTATTTCACTATGATAAAAGATGAAGATGGAGTGATAAATAAAGCTAAGTTTAGAAAACCTATGGCATATGGTTACTTTAATAAAGATGGAGACGTCATTAAAATGTACCAGCCACAAGACGATAAGCATAAGTTTTATAATATCACAAGTTATCTTCAAGGTTATGATCAGCTACAGTACAATCAACCCTATCTGGTGATTTGCTCTTCACTTAAAGACGCAATGTGCCTGAGAGGATTTGGTTATAACCTAGAAGTATTAGCTCCAAGTAGTGAGAATACATTAATTAAACCTTACATCATTCAAAATCTAAAGAGTAAATACAAAAAAATTATTACTCTCTTTGATAATGATGAAGCAGGAAAAAAAGCAATTGAAAGATATGCTGAAGCATATAATATTCAAGGATGTGCTCTATCTATATGCAAAGACATATCAGATGCAGTGCAAACTCATGGCTTTGAAGTAGTGCATAAGGAACTAAAACCTTTATTAAGGGAAACTTTAAATAAATAATATGAAGTGGTTTATACCCGGTAATGTACCAAGCTCAAAAAATGGGCGCAGATGGACAGGTAAGTATTTTATAGCAAGTAAAACTGTTGTAAACTACCGTAAAAATACAAAAGAGTATTATCAGAAATATGCTCCTGAGTTTCAAAAGGAACTTAAGAAGTATAAACTTCCTGTCAAGATTGGCTTTACATTTATTAGGGGAACCCGTCATAAGTTTGATTATATCAATCCAGCACAAACTGTGCAGGATGATATGGTTAAACATGAATGGATTGAAGATGACAATGCTGAAAACGTAATACCTGTGTTTTATGATTATCAGTATGACAAAACTAATCCTGGTGTGTATATAGAAATATTAAAAGAAAACAATTTAAAAGATGGAAGAAGAAAGACAGCTGGGAAATCTAAGACGGATTCTAACTCTAATGAAGATAAAAGACAAAGGAGTAAGTAGAATAAATATTAATTTCTCTGGATCTGGAGACAGCGGTGATGTTGATGATATAGAATATTATCAAGGTGATGAAGAAATATCTTCAGCTATTCAAATAAAAGAGTCTGATGAAAATGTTCTTAGAGACTTTGCATATGATATAATATCATCAAAAGTAGATACTGTAGGAGATTGGGTTAATAATGAAGGTGGTTTTGGTAATATTGAAATTAATACTGAAACCAATCATTATGATTTGAATTATTCGCAGAGAACTACAGAAGATTTTGACTGGTCTGATGCTCAATTATTTATTTAATGGCACATCCAGTAGTTCACGCTAAAAGTTCAGTAAAGAAGTGGGGTGGCAAAGAGGAAGATTACATGCATATTCATGAATGGTTTGATGCTACTAAAGCATGGGCCGGTCATAGTATACATAGAATGTTCCGTCATCACTCTGAAGGTATCTTTGAAGTAGAAGAAAGATATGGTAAAAGTTTTACTAATTCAGATGGTAAAACTATATATACAAGATATGTTGGAGAACAACATGTAAAAGAAGATTGCAATGGTTATATACCAACCGCAAAAGAATGGTTAGTTCATATGAATAAAGAGACCAAACCTAAATGGATGGTTAAAACATTAAAAATAGAAGATTAATGAAAGTAGTAAATACAATTAAATTACCAGAATTTATATCACTGAAAGCACTTCTTAATTCAGAGACAGAAGAAGATGTAAACATTGGTTTAGAGAATATAAAAAATCTAGACCTTGATCCTTTGTATATTTTATTACTATCTAAGCAGTGTAATATTTATACAAGAAATAGAATACTTGAAAAGTTTGATAGTTACATTTTTAATGATCCAAATTTTATAAGCTTTAAAAAAGAAGTGACAAGATATTGGGGTAACAACAGTGTAGTTGTAGATATCAGCTGGGAAAATCTTTATAAGACCATTACGGTATATTATAATGATGATGAAAATGCTAAAAAGATATTTACTACTATGTTTGATGCTGAAATTCAGGTAGCTATTAAAAATGTTATTGACTATTCTTTTGTGGATACAATTAATATTAAAGTCAAATGGTAAACATATCAGATCAGCTTGCTAAGGCAAGTAAGACACTAATACTAGAAGAGCCCTTTTACGGGCTCTTTTTAGTTGGTCTAAACAAAACATTTAGAAATGATATCCCAACAGCAGGTGTAAGTAAACATGGTATTGGAGTACAATTGGCAGTTAATCCAGAATTCTTTGAAGGTTTGTCCCTTGAACATAGAATAGGATTGCTGAAACATGAATTACTTCATATTAGTTTTGGACACTTACTTGTTAGGGATCTATACAGCAACAAGAAACTATTTAATATTGCTGCAGATTTGGAAATTAATCAATATATAGATAATGATTATTTACCAGAGGGCGGACTTAAATTAGATTCTTTTCCTGAACTGAATCTTCCAGTTAAAGCAGGTACTAAAGAGTATTATGAAATACTGGAAAAGGCACAGGAAGATGGTACATCTCCATCTCTTGATTCTTTATTGAATGAGATGAATGGTGATAGTCAATATGATCATAAGACATGGGAGGAGATTGATGAACTAAGTGAAGCTGATAAAAAACTTATAGAAAAGCAGATAGAACATCAGCTTAAAGAAGTTGCTGATCAGACTGAAAAAAGAAGTGGTAATATACCGGGTGAGTTAGCTGATCTTATTTCAAGACTTAGACATGTTGAGCCAGCTAAATTTGATTGGAAAGGATATTTGAGAAGATTTGTTGGAAATTCTTCAATTGTCTATACTAAAAAACTTAGAAGAAAATATAACAAGCGTTACATTGAAAATCCTGGTCTCAAGATCAAGTTCAAGAATAACATACTTGTTGGTATAGACACATCTGGTTCTGTATCAAGAGATGAACTAAAGGAATTTATGAATGAGCTTGTGCATATGCATAAGACCGGGCATAAAATTACTATAGCTCAATGTGATACACAATTGAATTCAGTTGCAGAATTTAATCCTAAAAAGGATTTAGAAATCAAAGGTAGAGGAGGTACATCCTTTCAACCTGTTATTGATCACTTTAATGAAAAGAAGGGCGTATATACAGCCCTAATATATTTAACAGATGGTGAAGCTTGGAATCCAGAGAACTGTCCTAAGAATACCCTATGGGTACTTAGTAGTCAGTCTCAGATGAATGATGACTTACCAGGAAAAGTAATACAATTAAATTAAAACAATTATGGCACAAGTAAATTTAAACATTGATGATCTAAAAGGTTTTGTAAATCACGTAATTACAAACAACAGATTCTTGCAAGAGCAAGGAAAACCAGCAGTAGCAATTGAAGTTGTTGGTGAATCAGGTATTGGTAAAACATCTACAGTTGTAGAACTTGCTAAGGAAAACAATTTAAATTTTGTTAAGCTTAACCTTGCTCAGATAGAAGAGCTTGGTGACTTGGTTGGTTTCCCTGTACGTCAATTCCAGATGTACAAAGAGAAGACAATTAAGAAAGTAGATGATCTTAATTATACTACTGCACAAAGAACTGCAGCTGCTGGTGATTTAGCTAAAATGACTGGTACTGTAACAAAGAAAGTTGGTCAATGGGTTGATGAACTTGCAGTAAGTGAGTATCTAAAGAATGGTTACAAGATGACCGGTAAGAATAGAATGTCATATGCAGCACCAGAATGGATTGCAGATAAGAAAGAAGGAGGTATTCTTCTTCTTGATGACTGGAACCGTGCTGATGTACGTTTTATTCAAGCTGTGATGGAGTTGATTGATCGTCAGACATACATCTCTTGGTCTCTACCAAAAGACTGGCATATCATTCTAACTGCTAACCCAGATAACGGTGACTATATGGTTAACAGTATTGATAGCGCACAAAAGACTCGTTACATTACTGCAAACCTTAAGTTTGATGTTAATGTCTGGGGGCGTTGGGCAGAAGAAGCAGGAATTGATACACGTTGTATTAACTTCTTGCTACTTCATCCAGAGCTCGTAACTCAAGAAACTAATGCAAGATCTATCACTACATTCTTTAATGCTATATCAAGCTTTGATTCTTTTGAAGATAACTTGAGTATGGTACAAATGATTGGTGAAGGTTCTGTTGGTGATGCATTTGCTAGTATGTTTACTACTTTTATTAATAACAAACTTGACAAGCTTGTCACTCCTAAAGATTTGTTGACTCATGAAAATGAATCATATATCTTAGGTGAGCTTAGAGGTTGTATTGGTAAAGATGATGCATATCGTGCAGATATTGCATCAACTCTTGCAACACGTTTAGGTAACTATGCAGTTGTATATTCTAAAGAGAATACAATTACACAGAAACTTACAGATCGTTTGATTGCTTTATGTACAAAAGATTACTTTACTAATGATCTTAAGTATTTGATTGTACGTACCATCTTTAATGGTAACAAGCAGAAGTTTAATAAAATGATGATGAATCCAGAAATCATCAAAATGACAATGAAGTAATGGCAAGTAAATCAGTATATCAAGAATATAATACTGATGCACTAGACCACTTTGGATTAGAGACAGCCTCATACTATGGGGTTGTCTCATCCAGTGGTGTAGACACAGTATTGTTTACAGATTCGGAAACAACATATGATAAAATTAAGGATCTTCTTAAAACTAATACCTTAAATGGTGCTAGCTTTAAAAATAAGAAAAAAGCTTTCTTATTACCTAAGAGTCCTGTATCTCTAGACAGAGTAAAAGCTGCATGTAAAGAGCATAAAATTACATTGACTAATGATTATGAGTTAGCTGATGTAATTATCACACACAATGATTTTTCACAAAGGTTTGAGCATGGTGAAACTATAAAGTCAACAGTCATGATGGGTAAATTTTGGAACTATCATACTGCGGTTGATAGCGGAGGTCCCTCAAAAAACTTTGTAGATGAGTATATTGAGACAACAGGGTATGAAGTTTTAATTGATAGTAAGGCTGAAGAAGATTCTATACGTAGATATAATTGCTCTAACGGTGAATCTTTATATGATTCTTGGATGATCACCGGTATGGCTCTTGATTTAGCTTATAAAATAGATTTAGGTGACCTTGATATTATTGATGTAGATGCTGTAGTATCAGAATCTGCAAATAAACAAGAGTTAACTGAGGATCTAATGAGAACTTTAATTACTCAGGTTAGTTCATACAATGAAGAAGATCAATCAATGGCTGCTATGATTCTTCCTACAATTGATTATACTAAGAATCATCATTTACTTTGGCAATTTGCTCAAGAGTGTGGTCATAAGATGTATAATTTCAACAGGAACAAAGACGTTCAGTATTGGTTGAATGCTTCTAATTTTATGAGGATGCATAACATGAATGCTCAATCTATGATACAGTGGCTTGAGAAAGAAGAGTTACTTAGTTCTGATAACTTTAGATACTTAGAACCTATTGTAAGAAAAGAAATTACTATCTATAATAGAGACTTATATGTATTTAAAGTTGAAGTTAAACCAGAATATAGAAAGTACTTAAAAAAAGTAAAACAATGAATAAAATTTATAGAATAAGATTTGAGTATAATGATAACATAAAATCTTTTGATAGAGTAGACTTTATTGATAAAAGATTATTTATCAGTACGTCTAGGGATGCAAATAATGTATTTAACAAACTAAATACAGTTAAAATTGATAAGAATAGCATCCAGGATAGTTCTTTTTATAGATATCCAAAATTAACTCTACCAAGAATGAAAGTAGATATGTTAAAAGAAAAATTTAATATATCTATTACAAGAGCAGAAGATAAAGCAGATTATAGAATCATATCTTATAAATATTTAAACAGCTTATCTGATTTATCATGGAGTAGTATTTACTCTGTAAAAGACGTACTTGATTATGTTGGTATTAATCCTAAAACATCAGGACAATTTTGCACAGGTGTTTTTGATAGAGTAATGGACATACTTGATGATTGTGATGATGATGATTTTGTAGAGATTAATCGTAATTATAGTTGGTATCAAAATAATGCTGTAAATATAGGTGATGAATATGACTTTTCATTTAGTAATTATAGTTATATAAAACCAGAGCATGTATCAGATTATAATAATATTATTGGATATACCAATCTTGTATTAGATGATGATCTTAATAATATAATATATGATGATCTACATGTTCTTACAAAAGAAGAGTATAACAACTGTAGAAACATGTTGAAATCAGATGATCTTGAGAACAGAGCGTTAGCTTTAGAAATGCTAGCCAACTGTAATCTTAATAAATCATTTGACTATGTGTCTATGTTATACTACTTTTATTATGACTACATGAAGGATGCTAAGAATTGGAATAATGTAAATGTAAAGACATTGAAAAATGCTCTTTCAAACTTTAATCCATTGAGTAATATGGCATACGGTCATTTTTATAATAACTATTTACAACAGTTAGTAAAAGCAGATAAACTCACTGAGTTTGCTTTTAAAGAATGCGCAAGGTATGTATTTCATAATGTTGTTAAGAGACATATGGGTATGGATGATAATTCTGTATTTAAAATTGATATAGATGCAATTCAGATTAATCCAAAGTATCTTGACAAATTGAAAACGGAGCATGACTTCTTCCTAACCGATGTAGAAAATGCTATTATGAAATTTTAAGGAGAAATTTGCCATAATTGTGGGGGCTCTTCGGAGTCCCCCTCCTTATTAAAAAAATCAAAATGATAGACAAACAAAAAGAAGCAGAGTTTTATAATGAAAGTTTTTCATTTAGTTACTCTTCATTAAACAAACTATTATTTTCACCATCCTTATTTTACAAGGACTATATTCTAAAAGACAGAGAACTTAAAACTGATAAGTATCTTATAGAGGGTAAACTTGTACACTGTTTAGTGTTTGAACCAGAGAACTTAACTGAAAAATTTAAAATTGTTCCTGACAAGACGCCAACAGACAGTATAAGAAAGATCTTACACAAAGTCTATGCTAAAGACAAGAGTATTGATATAATGTCTGCAGACGATGTAATACTTGAAACACTTAAAGAAGAGAATCTTTATCAAAGCTTAAAGGCAGATGAAGCAAGATTAGCTAAAGTAAAAACACCAGAGACTAAAATCTATTGGGAGTTTATAGCAAACCCTATGATTGATGTAGTAGATCAAGATACTCTTAGTACTTGTACAGACTATGCTGAGATTATAAAATCTAATAAGGATGTTATGGATCTTTTTGATTCTGTATCAACAGACTTTGATTTAGATCCTGTACAAACATATGCAGAGAAACCTTTACAGTGTGAGTTGAAAGATAAGCCGTTTGGTCTCAAGGGTATTATTGACTTTTATAAAGTAGATGATGATCAAAAGCTTGTAACTATATGTGATCTAAAGACAACAGGTAAATCTATTTCAGATTTTAAAGAGACCATAGATTACTATAATTATTGGTTGCAGGCTGCTGTATATTGTAAGCTTGTGTTTGAAAATCTTGATGAATCTCAACAGGATTATAATTTTATTTATAAATTTGTAGTGATTGATAAGTACAAGCAGGTATATGTATTTGATGTATCATCTGAGACGCTATCAATTTGGACGCAAGGTCTGGAAGAGACAATCAAAGTAGCAGAGCATCACTATAGTAAAAGAGATTATTCCTTGCCCTATGAATTTTTAATAGAAAAGGTTATCTTGTAATATGGCTGGTGTATACACACAATATTTTCAGAAAAGTAAAGTATTTTTATATCCTCTTTTGAAGTTAAAAAAGGGTATAGATTATGTCCCATCACAAACATATGTTTTATGGGATAAACTTTACTTGCCTGAAGATATGAAGTTTATGTGTTTATACAATGCTGAGGCATCTACAAAATATTTAAGATTTGAAGATAAATATTTAAAATCACACCCACTTTTAGAAGCACACTTTATATTAGATGACAATAGACATGTATATATATTTGATTTCTCACAATATAAATACGATCACAGAGCTTTTTTAGAAGGGAAATACTCTAAATTTAGTTTAAAATCTAAAGAAATAATTAAAGAATTCTTTGGAACAGTTGGAAACATATCTGATTATGTACTTAGTTTTTTATACCCTGATGATTATCATGAAACATATGCTGATGAATTAGGTGTAGATATAAAACTTATTGAAGATGTATATGAACTATGTTCTCCACCTGACTTAGAAAAAGAAACTATATTTGAAAATATTCCCCAAGAGATTGAGCTCTTTAACAATAATTCAATATCTTTGGATAAATTTTGAAACCAATGGCAAATAATTTAGGAAATAACATGATGCTCGTAAACTCTGTATTTAGAGGAGCAAAATCATTTAGTTTAATCCCAGTGAGCAATGACTCACCATATGTTGAAGCAATGTTTGATCCAGCATCAAGCATATTAGCTATTATTGGAAAGGAAAGAAAAGAATCATTTCATATGATGCCTCGTCTTGATGATAGCGGTCAACCACAAAAACTTAAAGTACCAAGTAATACTACAGGTAAGACTGTAAAGGAACAACGTGTTAGCCTTAACACATTTCAAGAATATTACATCAATGATAAAGCAGACATTGAGACATTTATTGAGCTCTTTGCAATTAATGCATCATCATTTGATTATAAAGAATTCTTAGAAGTCAATGTTGAAGAAACAAAAGTTTCTAATATTATAATGCCGGGTCAGTAAGCTTACACTCACCCCAACAAAGAAAGCCCCTTGTGGGCTTTTTTTGGCACCAATAAAAAATGCAAGTATGAATCACTGGGTAATGGACTATGAGACATTAAAGAATTGCTTTACTGCAGTATTTGAACATTATAAGACTAAGGAAACAAAAGTCTTTGTTGTTCATGATCTGCGTAATGACTTTGATGATTTCATAGACTTCTTAAAACAAAATACAGATAACCGAGAGTGGCATATTTCTTATAATGGTTTAGCGTTTGATGCACAAATCACACACTACATTATTGAGAATTATGAACTCTGGCAAAATCTAAGTGCTGGTGAAATAGCCAGTATTATATATGAATATGCAGCAAAATGCATAGCCCGTAGTGATGCAAAAGAGTTTCATGACTATCCACAATGGAAAATGTGTATAGGTCAAATAGATCTATTTAAAATGCATCATTGGGATAATCCTGCAAAACGCTCCAGTCTTAAGTGGATTCAGTATAGTATGGATTGGGATAACATGCTTGATATGCCAATTCATCATGAAACAGAGATAACTACACTAGAAGAGATTGAAACAGTACTTGAATATAATATTAATGATGTACGGTCTACTAAGGCAATATTTGAAAGATCTAAAGACTTAATTGCTCTTAGAAAAGAACTTACAAATACGTACAAGATTAATTTATACAGTGCAAGTGAACCTCGTATTAGTAAAGAGTTATTTGGTTACTATATGTCAGAAAAACTAAACATTCCAAAACGAGACCTCAAACAAATGAGAACTCATAGGAATGTTATTAAGTTTGATGACATTATACTTCCTTATATAAAGTTTGTTTCACCTGAGTTTAATCAGCTTCTTAATAGATTTAAAGCTGTAGAACTTAATCCTGATAATCTTAAAGGAGCATTTAAGTACTCTGTTACGTATAAAGGTGTTAAGACAGACTTTGGTGTAGGTGGTGTACACGGTGCCAATGTCAATGGTATATATGAATCTGATGAAGAGACAGTAATTATGTCTTCAGATGTTACCAGTTTCTATCCTAATCTTGTAATTAGAAACAAATGGTCTCCTGGGCACTTTCCAGCAGAAGAGTTTTGTGATCAGTATGAGTGGTTCTTTGAAGAAAGAAAAAAGATACCTAAGAGTAATCCTATGAACTATGTATATAAGATTATTCTTAATTCAACCTTTGGTCTTAGTAATGATAAGAACAGTTTCTTTTATGATCCTGAGCTTACAATGAGAATCACCATTAATGGTCAGCTTAGTCTTATGATGCTTTATGAAATGATCATGGAGAGAATTCCAGATGCTCTTGCTATCATGCACAATACAGATGGCTTAGAGACTCGTATTCCACGTAAGTATGTAGATGAATATATGTCTATATGCAAAGAATGGGAAGATCTCACTAATTTACAGTTAGAGCATGATGAATATCAGAAACTTGTATCAGCAGGTTGTAACAACTATATAGGTCTTAATAATGACAGAGAAGTTGATATAACTACATGGAGAGAGATAAAGAGAAAGAATCCACACTATAAGTTTAAAGTGCAGAATGACAAATTCTATTATGCACCAGTAAAACTAAAAGGTAGATTTGATTTCTTTGGTCTTCAGTTACATAAGAATAAATCTAAATTGATTGTCCCTAAAGCAATATTCAATTATTTTATTCATGATAAGATGCCTCATGATTATCTTGAGGAGAATAAGAATATATTAGATTATTGCATAGGAGGTAAATCAAAAGGTGACTGGAAGCAGGTTGCTAAGTATATTAAGGATAAAGAATATGTAGAAGAGGATCTTCAGAAGATTAATAGATATTATATTTCTAAATCTGGTGTAAAGATTATAAAAGTTAATAAGAAAGATAAGAGAGAGATACAACTAGAATCAGGTCAATGGCTGCAAACTGTGTTCAATACAATGAAGATTGAACCAAGATGGGAGAATTATAATATTAATAAAGCCTATTATATTGAAGCCATAGAACAAGAAATAGATAATATTATGAACGTAAGTAGTAATCAACTAACTCTATTTTAATATGCAAAATTGGGTAGCAAGAATAGCATGGAAGGATATGACAGATGATGGGGTAAACCATTGGTTTTTCACTGATTGGGATTACTGTAAAGAATATGTGCTTCCCTTAAATAAAAAACTTGGTCTTCATAGGATCAATAAACAAGACAACATTAAAAACATACCAGGTAGATAACATGGATTATTTTGAATTAGAATGCGCAGTAGAAAACTGGGCACAAGAAAAAGGAATCTTGGATAAAGCCACACCAATGGCCCAAGCTCTTAAAACTTTAGAAGAATGTACAGAACTATGTACAGCAATCAACGCAGATGACCGTGAAGAAGTCATTGATGCTATGGGTGATATTATGGTTACCCTGATCATTCAGGCTAAGATGCAAGGACTTAAACTAGAAGAGTGTCTTGAATCAGCTTATAATGTAATTGCTAAACGTACAGGTAAAATGGTTAATGGTCAATTTGTAAAAGATAATTAGTATGGAATTACATAAAGTACCAAGAGGATCTAAAATAAAAGTTAAGTCTGATATAAAAGTTCCTCCTGGAGCTCCTGCAATTCAAGAAGAACAAATACTAATTTTTAATCATGTAGATGGGATGTATTCTCATTGTTTAGATTTAAAAGGTAATACAGTTCATCTTGTTGCATGGGCTGAAGTTGAAATTATAGATGATAAAAGTTCAGAAGACTAGAACTCTTGTTACTAAAGACAATAACAATAGTGCTAACTGCATTGCTCCTAACCTAATTTATGGTTGTTTTGGAGGATGTGTTAGCACTTATTGTTATATGTCTAGGTATAATGACAAGAGAGTTTACGTGAATACAAACGTAGATGACATATTTCAGTCTGTTGTTGAATGGGAAAAGACCTTTGTTAAAGTACCAGATCAACAAGACCCTATATACACTATGGTAGATGTTGCATGTAACACAGATTTAGTCTTAATGCAGAAACATTTACCAGAACCATTGATAGATTATCTTAAAAGATATGATGATCACCCTCAACTTAATAGTACAATGGCTACAAAGTATCCTGGTTTGTTAAAGCTAGATGTAAATCACTTTAATAAGAAACCTAGAGTACGTGTAAGCCTTATGCCTCAAAAGTATTCTGATATACTTGAACCTAAGATGTCAAGTATCTTGAACAGAATACATGACATTAACCGGCTTAAAACATTGGGTTGGGAAGTACATTGTAATTACAGTCCTCTGATCTTTTATCCAGGATGGAAAGAAGAATATGATAATCTATTTAAGCAAGTGAAAGAGATAGCTGGTGAAAATAAATGTGAGGTTATTGCTCTTACTAATCATAGATTTCAAATGGTTAGATCATCAGCTGAAGCTAAAGAGCTTATGAAGTATAGTTCAGAAGTGAAAAACAAAAGTGGTGTAATGAGATATCCTTTAACCCACAAATCAAGATTACTTTCTGAATTTAAGTCTATTTACAGTAAATATTTTAGTCTAGATACAATTAGATATATCTTTTAATTTGTTTTCTTAGCTTAGATTAATTATATTTACACTTATAAAATTTAAATATGCCAAAGTTAATTAAAGAGTCTACAAGACACTATTTGGAGAATGCTCCACTACCGTCTCATGGGGATACTTATACTGTAATTCCACACAGAGATGTTATAGAAAATACACTTAACATGCTGAATGCCAGCGGTTTTGAAGTAGAAAGAGAACTTTACAGAGCAAACGTTAATGCTAATGTAGCTCAAGGTGTTTATCATATTAAACCAAGCAATCCTCTTGATGATAAGATAAAATCAGAATCAGAATTAGGAATGATGTTTGCCTGGACCAACTCATATGATAAGAGTACACGTTTTCAGTGTGCTATTGGTGGGTATGTAATGGTTTGTTATAATGGTATGGTAGCAGGTGATATGATGTCATTTGCTAGAAAGCATACTGGTTCTGCAGATTATGAGATTAGAATGCAAATTTCTAATCAAATTAAGAATGCTGAGAAGTACTATAAAAGAATCATTGATGATAGAGACAATCTTAGAAAGGTTGATCTTACAATGAAGGAACAGGCTGAACTTCTTGGTAGATTATATGCACAAGAAGAAATTCTTGACGTATCACAACTTGTTACTGTAAAAGAAGAAATGATCAAACCTTCTTATGACTATGAGGCGGATCAGGAAAACGCTTGGGCTTTTTATAATCATGTTACGCATGCTCTTAAGAAATCACATCCAAGATCTTGGTTGAGTGACTCTCAGAAGTTTCATGAGTTTATTGTAGGAGACTTACTTAGTCAAATGGGTATTGTGACAAAGGATACTACTGAAGAAATAGAAGAAGTATCTGAAAATCAATTAGACTTGTTTGAGAAAGAAGTGGAAGTACAAGAAGCTGATTATACATTTACAATATGAGACTACAAGTTTTTGTAAATGATAACATTAATGTTCTTAAAAAACTTAAGTCTATATTTGATAGCAATGCTATTAGAATAGAAAGTGAGCTTTCCTCTAAAGATGAACCTTATGTTGGTCATTCTTTTATAAATGGAAATGAAGCTATCTATTTTAAGATTAATCAACGTTCTTTTTTAAGTGATAATCAAAAAGAAGTTATTGAAAGTATATTTCCCATTACTTTAAAGGATAATGAAGATATATATACTTTTAAATTAATGAGTATCTTTGATTATGACTGGGATGATGATAGATATTGGTATCCATCAATATCATTTACAGCAGCAAAGAATGGAAAATTAGTATAGTACATAGAAGGGAACCAATCCCACAGGTTTTGCATTTCCTGTGGGCCCTTCTTCTTTTTTAAACTAAAACAATGTCTGAAGAGTCAAGACAAGCAAGATTAATTTTATTTAAACTAGGATCAATTGATGGCCTAAGACATATAAACCAACTTATATACTTTGCTGAGGAATTAGATTCTCAGTCTGTATTATTTTATTGGACAAGAGTAAGAGAAAAATTTATAGATGCAATTAATAACAACACATCCAATTAAAAAATCTGATTTAGGTTTTCACGCCAATCTTTTTGGAGGTAAACTACTTGCTTGGTTAGATGCTGCAGGTGCAGCTTATGCTATGGAAGTATGTGATACTCCTCGTATGGTAACAGTGATGATAGATAAATGTATCTTTAAGAAGCCGGCTAAAGAAGGTCAGCTTATAAAGATATATGGAAAGGTTGTACATGTTGGTAACACATCTATTACATTCTACTTAGAAGCAAGAGCTCATAATGTCTATTCTGGTAACCAGACCGTTATATTACAAACAAATATTAGATTTGTAAGAATAGATGAGAACGGGGATCCTGTCCCCATATCACAAAGAGTTAAAGAGAAATATGGACAAGGCAAATTGGAATAAATGTAAAAGCTGTGGTAAAGCAATACCACCCGGTTTAAGGATGACGAATATTTGTCCTGAGTGTTTAATTAAAAGACCTAAAAAATGATTGATTGGTTTATTGTTATAACAATCACCGTAGCCTTCTTTGGCTATTTAACTTATAAGATGATTAAAGATGACAGAACAAGAAATACATAAGCTTATGGAAGTGCAGTATCTAAAAGGACGTTTAGATGAACTACAGAAAGCACTACCAACTATAACAAACTTAGAAAGATCTCGTAAGTTAGATCAGCGTATATCTAAGTACTATGAGAAACTAAGGAATACCTCAGAGGAGGCATATCATTTATATCAAGTGGAAAGAGTCAATAGTAAGATATCTAAAGGCAAATCTAAGAAGTTCATGAAAGATCTCCTGGAACGCGTGTCCCTTGCTATTAAAGATGAAAACATACTTGAGGAATTAAAGAAACAAATAAACAAGTATTAGTATGAGTAAAGTAGAACCATTTGGTCACCCATTAAGTGACCTGCAAGAAGATCCAGCAGCTGAGTACGGAATCCATGACCCTGTCAGTATATGTGAGAGTAAGTATCCCGTAACAACTGCGGAGTTTAAAAAGATTCAGCAGGAACAGTATGAGCTGTTCTGCAGAAAGCAACTAGATTACGGGCCAGAGAATATAACTCTTGGTAAAGACACAGAGAAAGCTGAGAACCGTAAGTTGAGTCTAATGGGTTTATGGTTTAGAATGAATGATAAGATCCAACGCATCTTGAATATCGTCAGTAACCAAGTTGAACCTAATAATGAGAGTCTTGAAGATTCGTGGACTGATCTGTCTAACTATTCAATCATCTCTATCTTAGTTCATCGTGGAAAATGGGCAAAATGAAAGTAGAAATATACAGCATGGATCGTTGGTACATAACACCCGCAATCGTACATTATAATGACTTTGATTGGCATGGATATACTAGTATAGATCTTGTCTGGTTAAAGTGGGGTATTGGTATTATATGGAATAAAAAAGGGGAGTAATTAAACTCCCCTCTAAAACTAGATAATTTTTAATAAATATACTTTATCCTTTTTTCCACTTAGTACTCTTAGACTTTGTTTTACTAGGACTCCATTTTACTTTATCAGCCCAATAAGCAGCAGACATTTTACCTCTTTTAATATTCTTAGCGTGTCTGCTTTTAAAAGCTTTACGCTGTCCTACAGTTTGATTAGTCTTAACACCTTGCTGACCAAAACGTATAGTCTTAACCTTATCACCTTCCTTAGCCACAACAACATGTGACTTAGTAGGATGAGAAGGGGTTCTCTTAGGTTTATTATACCCAGAGACCCCTGCTCTTGTTAATCTACTATCTTTTTTCTTTTCAGCCATTTATTAGTTTCTTGGATCTAATAATTGTACATTTTCAGCTACTATTGAACCACAAGTTACATCAACAACACTCAAATGAGCTTTTACAATTGCAAGAGCTGCATTACCAGATACCTGGATTTCAAGTGTATCTGCATGTGGAATAAGATCTGTAGTATATGTATAAGTACGACTAAAATCAAGCTCACTAACAGTGTACTGAGAATCATTCCATTCCATTAAAATATTAGGTCCTGATTGAGCGTTTTGAACAACTCTATAATCAAATCCTTTTACACCAGTACCATTTGTACCATTATCAGATAATTGAACAGTCCATGTTAGTAAATATTTTCTTTCTTCATTGGAATTATTTCTAAATCCTAATGGCAAACCAGATGTTCCATAACCAATTACAAAAAACTGACTTTGTAGAGTTTGTGGACCTACTGGTTGGAAATCCACACCAAATATACATGCTTCACTACCTGCTGTTGTATCAATAGTAATTTGATTAGATCCGCTATCTGTTAAAGTAACACCAGTACCAGCAACTAACTTAATTGAATCTGTTGTAGTATCTGATCCAACTAATGAAACATCAACATTGTTTCCATTTTGTACAGATCCTAAATCATATGTAGTATTTGTATCTGTACCGCCAGTAGCAGCATCAATTGTAAATACATTTGATCCATTATCAGTTAACGTAATGTTGTTACCAGCTTGTACTGTTACTATATCATTAGTAGAATCTGAACCGCCTAAAGCAATAGCAATGTTACCTGTACCTGGAAGTTCAGCAGCACCTAAATCATAAGTAGTATTAGTGTCTGTAATTGTAGAAGAAATTGTAAGCTCATCATTTGCAAGAGACATACTAACACCACTACCAGGTAAAAGTCTAACTCCATCTTGACTACCATCAGTTCCAAGTAAGTTTAAAGTAGCTCCACCTAAATAAGTACTTAAGGTTACTTCATATTCTGTGTTAGTATCTGCACCGCTGAGTAAGCTAGACAAATCTAGATCAAATGTAGTAGCATCATCCCTTGTAAATGTAGCAATTCCAGTAGCTGCATCTAATGTACCGCTTGTAAGTCTTGCTAGATTTGTATCGTCTAAGTAAAGACTTAAATCAATTTCTGTAGGATTACCTTCTTCATCAGTATAAGTAAGAATATTTGCATTAATACTTAGACTTGTTAGTGGTAAATTAATACTACCAGCAAAAGCATTACCAACAGCTGTAAAATCAAGAGTATTATTCGCGAGTGCTACATCTTGAATGTAATCAACTTGTAAATCAGCACTTGATACATCAGCTTCAAAAGTATAAATATGTTCACCACCCGCTCCAGTTGTTGCATTAATTGTCATACCATTACCTGGACTAAGCTTAACAATATCTACTGTTGTAGCCGGTGTTGTTGATTGATCAACTAACGCAAAACCACCAGTAGCTTGCTGTAAAATATAATCTCCTCCAGAAAAACTTGATAAATCAACAGTGCCATTAAATCCACCATTAGATCCAGTAAATACAAGATCAGTACCAGTTAAAGCAACATCAGTAACTACACCATCAGCTCCAGTTCCTGAAGCAGGAAGAGTTACAGTCTTAACATTTACATCAGTTACTTGACCCGTACTGTTAGTAGTAATATCATCAATTACTGTAAATGATTGAGTATGATCTGGACTTGCTGTACTAGAAGTATTATTTCTAGATATAGAATCAAGATTAAATATAATCTCATCATTAAGAGCATCCTTGGTTAAGTTTATACCAGTACCACTTGTGAATCTTAGTACATCAGCTGGTCCACCAACTTCTATATCAGGAGTTGCTCCATCAAGTCTAATTCTAATTCCACCATCAGCAAGTGTTCCGAGGTTAACTACACCGTTAAAACCTCCATTACTTCCAGTAAATGCTAATTCATTATTACTTGAATTAAATGTAACATTACTTATGACACCATCTACACTACCACCACCTGATGCAATACCATAAACAGTACCATCTATTTCTATAGAAGTTAAATCTACTGTAGGATTGCCTGGGTTACCAACTACTACAGAACCTGATCCTTCAACCCATGGTACATTTACAACTAATTGTTGTGCATCATTAAATTGAACACCATAAGTTCTTTGTGCAACAGCAGTTACTGGGGCAGCATCTTGTACTTGAACCGTATCATCCCATAATTTACCAGTACCTGTTACAGTAGCAGACATTACTGGAACGCTACTACCAAGAGCAGAAAGATCTATTGTTCCTGCGAATCCATTACCTACTCCAGTAAACTGAAGATCTGTACCTGAAAGTTGTACATCAACTATATAATCAATATCATTTGTATCATCTAACAATGAACTTAAATCAACAGAATCATTAAAACCGCCATAACCTCCAGCTGTATTTGTAAAATCTAGGCTTGTTCCATTTAATGCAACATTAGTTATACCTAACCAATTAGGCATTGTCAATCCACGGAAATCCATTCCCGTTAAATGACCAAATGCATCTGCTTGAAAATTAAACTGAGGATTGACTGGATCCTTACCAACTATAAATAAAGGAGTAGTTGTTTGTCCATACTCTAAAGTTGTAGGACTTGTTCCGAATGTACCTGTAAGAGTAGGATAACCATGACTAATAACACCATTTGTTATATCAATTAAATCACCAGCTTCTAATTGTGCTCCAACAAGAGGCATTAAACTAATAACACCTTCTTCATCAACATGTCCTAGAATATTTTGATCTTCATCATATGCCACATCAGTAACTGTTTCATCAAATGCAATAGTATTACCATTTGCATCAACAAGACATTCTTCTTTACCGGCCATGTCTAAAGTAACAATTGCCTCTGCCGCTTGAGGGGCCCATCCAGTACCATTTTGCTGACCTTGAATCCAAGGAATTACAAATTGATCTGCACC
>Ga0222719_10001926_pt1 | contig 19520 bp, 13 predicted proteins | sample C33_34DmetaG_FD_165039 | JGI IMG/M metagenome (GOLD analysis project Ga0222719, IMG submission 165039) | Estuarine water microbial communities from San Francisco Bay, California, United States - C33_34D | ecosystem: Environmental > Aquatic > Marine > Unclassified | place: USA: California... | reverse complement strand
CCACACCAGGTCTGCCTCTTTCCAGACACACAACACAAAAAGGCCAGGCTACAGCACATACACCACAGCCTGGCCAACAACACAGGACCAACATTCACTAGTCCTTCGTAAGCTCAGAAAGAATAAACGCTACTGAACGTGCAGAATCATCATTCGCTGGAATCCCATAAGTTACAGATGTTGGGTCACAATTTGAATCAAGTAATGTAATTGTTGGAATATTTAACTTTTCACATTCTAAAACTGCATTACGTTCATGTGGTTGACCAACAATCACAACTAAATCTGGTAAACCTTTTAATTCACGAAGACCACCAAAAAATTTTTCAAGACGTTCACGTTCTTTACTTAATGTTAAAATATCTTTTTTAGTAAAGCCCTTCTTTGGAACAGCTGTTTCTAATTGAACATCTAAACGACTTAATTTTTCAAGACACATCGTCATCGTTGTCCAATTTGTTAAGAGCCCACCTACCCAACGTGTATTTACGTAGTGTGAGCCTGATTTTTTAGCTACAGCTTCAATGAGCGGTGCAATAGCTGGACGCGTTCCAACAAAAATTACATTTTTTGCCGATTTAAAAGCAGTACGTGCTTTTTCAAGTTCACCAACTGTTTGCACTACGTCTAAAATATGAATACCATTTTTTTCTTCATAAATATAAGGAGCCATTTTAGGGTTCCAACGACGTGATTGGTGTCCAAAGTGAACACCTGCTTCAAGCATAGATTGTAACATATTCTTTAATTTTTAAATTTTTTCAAGTTTCATAAACATTCACATAATTGTAAGGGAGTATAACATAGATTGAAGTTAATATAAACCGGTTCCTGCTGGAATTAAGCGGCCTAAAATAACGTTTTCTTTTAACCCAGTTAACCAATCAATTTGTCCTTCTAAAGCCGCTTTCGATAATACACGCTTTGTTTCTTGGAAACTTGCAGCAGAAATGAAACTTTCAGCCATCAAAGCTGCACGTGTAATCCCTAATAAAATTGGACGGTATTTAACACCGGCAAAAAACCCATTATGTTCAAGTTGACCAATTCGACGAATATCTACGATATCGCCAGGTAAAAGACCAGTTTTTCCTGGATCCACAACCACGACATGGGTAGTCATTTGACGCACAATAATTTCAACGTGTTTATCTCCAATATAAACTCCTTGCGATTGATAAACTTCTTGAACTTCCTGAACCAAGAATTGACGAATTTTTTGGAAACTTAATTCACACCCCTCACGTAATCCATAAATTTTACCATACTGAGAAAATAATGTAGAAAGTTTTGCATGCATACTCGACAAAATTTTATGTTGCGGTTCACGTGCTTCTAATAATTCATCTACTTTTGGTAAACCTTGAACAATATCTCCTGCTGTCGATTCCGATGTGACTAATGTTCCAAGGACAGTGTTAGCTTGGACTAAACTTCCATGTTGAACCATTAATTTAGAACCTGGCACAATTAAATATGGTTGCACACTACGAACAACCACATACTCATTATTAATGAAATTTAGTTGCCCTGAAACAGGAATTCGAGTTTGCTTTGTCAATTGGTCCTCAATACGTGCATAATCCCCGAGTTTTAGACTTAAATCAGAAACGTTTAATTTAAAGGCAGATTGATCTTCTGACGTCACGACACAACTTGTTGCTCGTACTTCGCCAAAATCAGAAAAAGTTGAAAAAGATTTATCTACTGTCTTCGTCACTGCGTTCACTGAAGTATAATGACCTTTCACCGGCATTAATTTACCATTTACAAAAGCTGGTTTAAAGCTTTGAATAGTCAAATTCGTCGGATTTGGGAAAAAATTGGATTTTTTTCGCGTACTTGTTGCAAAATTATGTAATTGTAAAAGGCGCTCCGGCTCTCCAATGAGGCCATTTTGTAAAAAAAGATTATTGACAAAAATACTTGTCAATGGATTCACTTTGGTTGAAACGAGACCAACTAACGAAACTAATGAAGAATTTAATACTGGTTTGAGACAAGAAATTGAATATTGCTCTTTCATTACACGACACAATTTAAAATTGTTCATTGGCAGTTTTTGCTTCACTTGGACTTGTTTAAACACTAAATTCTTCGGTGTAATCCCTAAAGTTTTATCAAACTTAGATCCAACCAGGCATTGTTTCGAAGCTAATTTGGTTTGTGCAATTTTATTTAATTCTAAATAATAAGATCGTAAAAAATTTAAATGTTCTGGATATAAATGTCGATGTTGCCCAAGCTGGAATTGTTTTAAAATCAAACGATCCTTTAACGTCACTTTGTTTAATAAATTGATCTTTAGCTCAAGCATTGAACAATTTAAATTATAAAAAGCACTTAATGAATTTTTTTCGCTCTCTAATTGAGGTTCCCCCTCACCCCGAATTGGATGGAGTAGATTTTTAAGAGTATCTCCCTGCACTAATAAATTTGATTGAATAAGAGTTCCAGCTAATAGCCACATTTCAGAATAATTTAAAGTAGGCTTCAAAATTTTAGATTTGGGCGCTTTTAATGAATTTTGAAATTGTGGAACAAAAATTTGACCCGATCGGTTTGATAAAAACTCTTTTTGTAGATTTTCACCACTTAAATCAAATTGTTCAAATTTTTGTTTTGTTTCAATACGCGAAAGCTCAGCTAAACTCTGGTGTGCCAAAATATGCTGACCTGGCGAAGTATATAACAATGTAAAAGCGGGAAATTCTAAAACAGATGATTCTACTGAATTTTTAATTTTTACCTGAAGAGGCTCAAATGTTAAAAAAGCAATTTCACCATATTTTGACAGAACTTTACGACCACGAACTTTTTTTCTATAAAAAAGAGTTCCACCCTGGGGAGCATAAACCTTTTCTGTAGCTTCTCCTGAAAATACACCTCCAGTGTGGAACGTACGCATTGTTAATTGAGTTCCCGGTTCACCAATCGATTGTGCTGCTAAGACCCCAACTGCCTCACCTAATTGCACTAATTTTTGTTGAGCTAAATTCCAACCATAACATAGTTGGCACACAGCATGAAAGTTACAAGTTAATGGAGAACGAATTGTTAAAGTAGGTTGTTTGACTAATTTCAATGCTAAAGCTGGTGAAATATCTTGATTTTTATATCCAATAATCCGACCAGTTTCAACATCAATGACATTTTCGAAGAGTACGCGTCCAATTAATTGAGAATCAATTTGTTTTGGATTTGGTACAATGCGTAACCCTTGTGTTGTTTGACAATCAACTTGTTGGATAATAACACTTTGAGCTACATCAACCAATCGACGGGTTAAATATCCAGAACTTGCTGTACGTAAAGCCGTATCTACTAATCCTTTACGTGCACCATAACAAGAAATCATATATTCAGTAACAGTTAACCCTTCACGAAAGTTTCGGCGGATCGGGAAATCTAAAATTTGACCTTGGGGGTCTGCCATTAACCCACGCATTCCAACTAATTGTCGTACTTGGGAAATATTCCCTCGCGCGCCAGAGAATGCCATCATATAAACTGGGTTAAAAATATCAGTCGAACGAAAATACTTTACCACTTCCGTTTTCAAAGTATCATTCGTCGTATTCCAAATATCAAGTGCTTTTTCAAGACGTTGAACAGACGTAATTTGACCACGTTTTAAACGTAAATCATTCTCATAAATATCATTTTCAGCATTTTGTAAAAATGCTGATTTAATTGGGGGGATAGATAAATCATCAATTCCTAATGAAATTCCAGCATGTGTAGCATAATGAAAGCCCATTGTTTTTAATTGATCAATTAAACGGGTTGTTTTTTCAGTTCCGTAATTGAGAAGAACCCATTTAATGAGACGTTTCATTTCCCCTTTATCTACAGTTCGATTAGAAAAAAAGGTTTTCATAAATTAAGTTATTAAAAAGGATACGCCCTGGCGTTGTACGGATATAAAAGGCCGAACCATGGAAAGACGATTGAATACTATACGTTTGTAATTCATGGTCAGTAAAAACACGATCGACAAAATCAACTGCTTGAGTGCTAGACTCTGACACAAACAAAACACTCGATTGCATGACAAAAGTATCATATACAGTTGTCACATGCCCAGAAGGCTGCACAGTAATTTGTAATGGGTCGGGAGTGATTGTTTGGATATATGATGACCAACGAAGCCAAATCATTTCATGTAAATCAACCTTATTAATCTCATAGGCATGAAGAACACTTTGGAAAGTATTATAAATAGCATTAGATTGGATGAATGATGGAGAAGATTTGGTATTTAATTTTGCTTCCTGTACAATTTTACTTTGTTGGCTAATTCCAGGTTTTAAGGTTGTTAAATAATAAAATCCAAGAATCATATCCTGGCTTGGCAGAATACTGGGTTCCCCAGTAGCTGGTGATAACCAGTTATGAGTTGCTAACATCAATAAACGTGCTTCGGCTTGTGCTTCAAGCCCTAAGGGAACATGGACTGCCATTTGGTCCCCATCAAAATCTGCATTAAAAGCTGGACATACTAACGGGTGTAACTGAATTGCACGTCCAGATAATAAAATTGGTTCAAAGGCTTGAATTCCTAAACGGTGTAATGTTGGTGCACGATTTAACAAAACGGGATGCCCTAAAACAACATGATCTAAAATGTCCCAGACCATTTGAGGACGACGTTGTAATAAATTTTTAGCCGCACGAATATTTTTCACCCCTGATTCTTCTAATAAGGCACGAATAACAAACGGTTGGAATAATTCTAGTGCCATTTCACGAGGTAATCCACATTGGTGTAAACGTAATTTCGGTCCAACAACAATAACTGAACGACCAGAATAATCGACACGCTTTCCTAATAAATTTTGGCGGAAACGACCATGTTTCCCTTCAATAATAGATGTTAATGATTTAAAAGCTTTCCGATTTGGGCGTTGCGCAGGTTTTTCTAATCGACCATTATCGATAATTGAATCGGCAGCTTCTTGTAATAAACATAAATCATGCCGAATTAATAAATCCGGTAAAAACTCTTCATCAAAAAGTGTCAAAAATTTTTCAAAACGAATTTTACGGTAAATTAAACGTCGATATAAATCATTTAAATCAGAAGTAGCAAATCGCCCACTCGACATTTGAATCATGGGTCGTAAATCTGGGGGCAACACAGGAAAAATAGATAAAATCATCCATTCTGGTCGTAAACCTTTACGGGCTAACGAGCGGACAAATTCTAAGCGACGAGCATATGTTTTTACTTCAACTGTAATTCCATAATTTTTTTGATCAGTTCGACCAAGTAATTTAGCTTTTTTACGGCGTTTATGACGTTTACGTAAAGATTTTGCTGCTAATTTTTTCTTTTCAATAGCATTCTTTAGTTTTCGTGCTAACATGCGTTGTAAAAAAACTAAATCTAAAGAAGTCAATAATTCTTGTAAAGCCTCTGCACCACAATTTTCAATTGTTTTAATCTGTAAAGGCATCTTTGTTCCTTCTGCATTCCAAGGTGCAGCTTTATCATTGAGCGAATCAAGATCCCCAGCAAAATATGGGTGCATTGGTTCCCAATGATTTACAAACCATTGAACTCCACCATGCAAACAATAATTCTGTGTGCCAGGTTTTGAAGCTGTATAAGTTTGAAAATGGACTGTTTCATCAATCTCTTGACTCCGCATATTTAACACTGACGCTAAAACATTTGGGTTATTACGGAAATACCACATATGCGCAACAGGTTTCTTCAAAGAAATACAACCCATACGGTAACGACGCACCTTTGAATTTGTTGGTTCCACCCCACATGATGGGCAAACTTCAATAAAAGCTTGAGTTGCATCCAACTCAGCATTTCGTTTTTGAACTGTCAAACCATTAAAATTAACCGGAGCAATGATTTTACGACGTTTAGTTTTTCCACATGAACATTCGCCATTTGAGGTTGAACCAAAAATACGTTCGCAAAATAAACCACCACGTTCAGGTTTAAAAGTTCGATAGTTAATAGTATCAGCTTTACTGATTTCCCCAACTGTTTCCCCAGTTGGTAAAATACGTTGTGACCAACGTTTAATTTCTTTGGGGGAAGCCAGTTGAAGTTGAACATATTCAATACTCATAACTTTAAAATAATAAAAAATAATTAAAAATTAATATGCGCAATACTCATATCAAGACATAATCCACGTAATTCAGAGACAAGAACTTTAAATGATTCTGGAATCCCAGGTTTTGGTAATAAAGTTCCACGGATCATTGACATAAACGCGCGATTTCGACCAATCATATCATCAGATTTAATTGTTAAAAGTTCTTGTAATACGTAGGCAGCTCCAAACCCTTCAAGTGCCCAAACTTCCATTTCTCCTAAACGCTGGCCTCCTTTCTTTGAACGACCACCAAGCGGCTGTTGAGTTACTAATGAATAAGGACCCGTTGAACGGGCATGAATTTTATCATCAACCAAGTGAACAAGTTTTAAAATATATGGGTATCCAATTGTCACTGGTTGATCAAAACTTAAACCAGTACGGCCATCAAACACAATACTCTTTCCAGGAGAATTTGGTTTAAATAACCATTTTTGTTGAGTTAATAAACGAGATTTATATAAATAATGGTAAACAAAACCACGCGAAACTTCGGCACCATGCATTTCATCAAACGGTAAAACTTTGAAGTTTTGTTTCAATGTATATGCAGCTAACCCCAACAAACATTCGAAAATCTGACCAACATTCATACGAGAAGGTACACCTAATGGATTTAATACCATATCAAGAGATTTTCCACTTTGTAAATAAGGCATATCAGCACGGGGTAAAATATTGGAAACAATCCCTTTATTTCCATGTCGTCCTGCAACTTTGTCTCCTACTTGTAAACGACGTTTTTGAACAAGATAGACATAAACTGAACCAGTTGATTCAATACTTTCTTCTTCTTCATTCGTTGTCTGACGTTGAAACTCACAACGAACATCAAGAATACGCCCAGTTACACCACTAGAAAGACAATATGATGTATTTTTAGTATTTCGAGCCACACCACCAAAAATAGCTCGTAAAAGACGACCTTCTGGTGTATTTTCAGACTCCGGTTGTGGAGAAATTTTACCCACTAAAACATCTCCAGCTTCAACCCACGTTCCAATTTTTACGATCCCATACTCGTCTAAGTATTGATTACGATCTACTTGTTTAGTAAAATATTCTTGCCCTTCACGTAAACGTGCAGTTGAAATTTCATAACGCCCGATGTGAATTGAAGTAAACACATCATCAAATACTAAACGCTCACTCACCAACACTGCATCTTCAAAGTTATACCCTTCCCATGGCATATAACCAATTAAAATATTACGACCTAGAGATAATTCCCCATTCGAAGTCGTCGCATTATCCGCTAAACAATCTCCAGCTTCAACCCAAGTATGAGCTTTAACAATTGGCGAGTGATTTAAACACGTATCTTGGTTTGAACGTTGGTATGTTGTTAACCAAATTGTATGGTGCTTGAATTTGTCACTTACAAAAATCTCTTCAGCGGTTAAACCGTTGAAATCAAGTAAATTTGTATCTTTTAAAACTGGAGTAAAATAATCAATACGTTGACCATCAACGTATGAAATATAACTGTTCTGTTTAGCAATAATTGTCGATCCAATATCACGAGTCACATGGGCCTCTAAGCCCGTCCCAACGAATGGTCGTTCAGATTTTAGTAAAGAAACTGCTTGGCGTTGCATATTTGACCCCATTAAAGCACGGTTTGCATCATCATGTTCTAAAAAAGGGATTAAAGAAGTTGCAATTGACATGAATTGAATTGGACAAAGCCCTAAAAAATTAATTTCTTGAACTTTATTTTCTGTAAATTGACTTTGGTTCCGTGTTGGAATACGAAATTGAGAAAGATCTACATCCCCTTGCGCAACGACTGTATCTTCTTCATAAAACGCACTTAATAAAAAAAACCCATTGCGATCAGGTTCATTAGTTTCCTTAATTAATTTATAATAAGGACTTTCTAAAAAACCGCTCTTATTAATTTGAGTAAATGTAGCGATAGAACCTACTAACCCAGCATTTTTTCCTTCAGGTGTTTCAATTGGACAAATACGACCATAATAACTTGGGTGAATTCCACGTACAATTAAACCAGCACGGTCACGGTGTAACCCCCCTGGCCCTAATGAACTTAAACGTCGTTTATGGGTAATTTCTGCAAGTGGGTTCGTCTGATCCATAAATTGAGACAGTTGGTTCGATCCAAAAAATTCTTGGAAAACTGCTGATAAAACTTGGGTACGGATTAATGAATTTAAAGAGCCTAATGCACCAGGTGTTTTTCGTAAAATATTTTCATCACTAATGCGATTATAGATCACTCGTTCTAAACGATTTAATCCTAAACGGAATTGAGTTTGAATTAATTCTCCAGCCAAACGCGCACGTCGATTTTTCAAATGATCAATATCATCCAAAAATTGAGTTTCTCCACTTTCACAACGTAATAAATAGTCTAAAGCTGCTAATGCATCCTGCGGCGTTAAAGTTAAATGTTTTGATTTTGGACGCATTCGAAATTTTTGATTCACACGTTGACGCCCAACAGCGCTTAGACTATAACGGCGCGGATTAAAAAATTGGTTAAATAAAAATTTACGACCACGTAATACAGTCGCTGGTCGGTTTGGGAATAAACGCGACATTAATAAAAGAGTTGCTTCATCATTCGTCGGATTTGAGCCCACTTCTTTAAAAGTGGCATCTAATAAATCAGGATATTTTAAAGCACCAATGATTGTATCTAAGGAAAAACCTAAAGCCTGAAGAAAAAGTGTCACTGGAACTTTACGTAAATTATCAATATGAGCAAAAACAACCCCTTTCTTATCAGTTTCAAAACGTAACCACGATCCATAAGCTGATAAAAAACTCACTAAATGAGTACGAGTTCCTTGTTTATCAAATTGTGCCTTTAAATAAACACCTGGGCAACGGACAATTTGATGAACAATCACACGTGGTGAACCATTTAAAATGAATGTCCCGTGTTCAGTCATTAAAGGTAAATCACAAAAAGCAACAGGAAACGTTGCATCTAAATTTAAATATTTAGAATACACATGGACTGGAACAATTAATGAACTCTTATAAGTCCCTAACTTTTGAACAGCTTCTTGTGGAGTATATTGGGGTTTTTTAAAATAAAAATGTTTTGAATGAAAAGCCACTGAAATAAAACGATCAGTTGGTCGCTTCGAGGCGCTTCCTAAACTTTGTCCAACAATTGGTGAGAAAAAATCAAGTTCTTCACGAATTCCCGTTTGTAAAAAATAACGAAAACTGTCACGTTGTGAATCTAGAAAATTTGGAAGAGCTGAATTTTGTCGAAACAGCGTCATACTAAAACCTCCCCGAGGGAATAAAAATAATAAATTTTCAATAGATAAAATAAATTAATATTGAAAAGATCAATAAAATGCGCTAATCTGTAGGTATGTCTGATTCCTACGAATCAGTGGCGGTGTAGCCAAGTGGTAAGGCAGAGGACTGCAAATCCTTTATCCCCCAGTTCGAATCTGGGCACCGCCTAATAAATAATTTATTTTAATTATAGAAAAATAAAAATCGCACATCGAAATGATTGGAACAATTTTTAATGAATAGGGTTGGAACAAGTGCAACTCACGAAACATAAATGAGTAAAAACTCAAAAATGATAAAAAATCTTTTTGTGTGCCTACTTTGTCCGAAAATATATCTATTAGTGCTGCTTCTTTTCAGTTCTGGCACGGTTCAAAAAATGTTTTTCGACAAAAGTAGGACTACTAAATAGTATATTTCTTATATAAATAAAAGCAAGTAATCGATGCTAAAATTGAGTTTTTTATTTGTTTTTTTTTCTAACAAATAAAAAACTCAAAAAATTCTCAAGAAATTAAATAATTTTACTTAAGAATTGTAGATACTACACCAGCCCCAACTGTACGTCCACCTTCACGAATTGCAAAACGCATTCCGTTCTCAATAGCAATTGGTTGAATAAGCTCTACTACCATTTTTACACGGTCTCCAGGCATTACCATTGTTGCCTCGTCACCATCATCAGAGATGAACGACTCAATTTTACCTGTTACATCTGTTGTACGTACATAAAACTGTGGACGGTATCCAGGGAAGAATGGAGTGTGACGTCCACCCTCTTCTTTTTTAAGTACATAAACTTGTGCTTCAAACTTCGTGTGGGGAGTAATTGTTCCTGGTTTAGCAAGAACCATTCCACGCTCAATATCATCTTTCTGCATTCCACGAAGAAGGACACCAACGTTATCCCCAGCTACAGATTCATCAAGAGTTTTCTGGAACATTTCTAACCCGGTTACTGTTGCAGTACGAGTTTCAACATATCCAATGATTTCAATGTTGTCCCCAACTTTAACTGTTCCACGCTCTACACGACCAGTTGCTACTGTTCCACGCCCAGTAATTGAGAATACATCTTCAACAGCCATGAGGAAAGTTTTTTCTGTTTCACGGGTTGGCGTTGGAATATACTCATCAACGTTATCCATTAATGAGAAAATTTTATCTACCCACTGATCTTCTCCATCTTTAATCTGAGGGTTTGAAGTAAGTGCTTCTAATGCAAGAAGTGCAGATCCAGCAATTACTGGAATATCATCTCCAGGGAAGTCATAGTTTGAGAGAGTCTCACGAATCTCCATATCTACGAGCTCAAGTAATTCTGCATCATCTACTTGGTCTTCTTTATTTAAGAAAACAACAATGTTTGGTACACCTACTTGTTTAGCAAGAAGAATGTGCTCTTTTGTTTGTGGCATTGGTCCATCCGCACCAGATACTACAAGAATCGCTCCATCCATCTGTGCTGCACCTGTAATCATATTTTTTACATAGTCCGCGTGACCTGGACAGTCTACGTGAGCATAGTGACGAGTTGCAGTTTCGTATTCTACGTGTGCAGTATTAATAGTAATACCACGTGCTTTCTCTTCTGGTGAAGAGTCAATCTCGTCATATTTCTTACCAAGAGTTCCACCACGAGCTGCCATAGCCATAGTAATCGCTGCTGTAAGTGTTGTCTTTCCGTGGTCTACGTGTCCAATTGTTCCAATGTTTACGTGCGGTTTTGTACGCTCAAACTTTTCGCGTGCCATAATTTTAAAAATGTAAAAAACTTTTGATTTTGGCTTTTGTTTTTAGAGATTTTTTTAAATTAATTGTAGCAGCCTCAAAAAGGCTGCTACAGAAAGAACTTAGAAACGGAAATGAGCGAATGCTTTATTAGCTTCAGCCATACGGTGTGTTTCTTCACGGCGGCGGATTGCAGCACCTGTATTATTAGATGCATCAATAATTTCAGCCGAAAGTTTTGACACCATATTACGACCCGAACGGCCACGAGCTGCAATTAATAACCAACGAAGTGCTAAGGCTGTTCCACGGTCAGCTTTTACTTCAAGTGGAACTTGGAGAGTGGCCCCACCAATACGACGTGATTTCACTTCAACTTTAGGAGTAATATTTAATACTGCTTGACGTAACACTTCAAGTGGATCTTGTGATGTTGTTTCTGCAATATTCTTCATTGCCGAATAAAAAATATTGTAAGCGATACTTTTTTTCCCCTTCTTTAAAAGGTGACTTACTAATAAGCTTACAAGACGGCTTTGGTAAACTGGATCCGGTGCAACCGGACGTTTTTTTGCTACACTTCGACGTGACATAACGAAAAATGATAAATAAGTTTAGAAAAGAAAAACCCTTGAACGGGAGCAAGTTAACTCTTCGGACGTTTTACACCATATTTTGAACGGCTCTGTAAGCGGTCTTTTACACCAGCAGTATCAAGAGATCCACGAACAATGTGGTAACGAACACCAGGAAGGTCTTTTACACGACCTCCACGTACTAATACAACTGAGTGTTCTTGTAAATTGTGTCCAATTCCTGGAATATAAGCAGTGACTTCAATTCCAGTTGTTAAGCGTACACGTGCTACTTTACGTAATGCCGAGTTTGGCTTTTTTGGAGTAGTTGTGTAGACGCGAGTACAAATCCCACGACGTTGTGGGCATGATTTTAATGCAGGAGACTTAGTTTTAGTCTCACATTTGATTCGTTGAGAACGAATAAGTTGTTGAATCGTAGGCATAATTGTAAAAATTACTCTTTATAAAGGAATTGTAAGAACCCAAGAATACGAGCTTGTTTAATAGCTTTAGCAAGTTGACGTTGCTCCTTCGCTGTCACACCAGTTAAACGGCGTGGAAGAATCTTACCCTGTTCCGTAATAAAACGACGTAAAAGATCAACGTTCTTGTAACTAATAATCTCTCCCGCATGAATTGGTGACGTACGTTGACGTGTAAAGTTCATAGGTAAAAAATATAAAATAATTTAAAAGTCAAAAAAATATAAAATTTTAAGAAACCTTCATAAAAACATGAAGATAGGTTAAAATTTTAAAGTCTAGGAAGATTTTTTTATATGAATTGAACCATAAATCGCTCATAAAAGCAAGGTAGTTTTATTGAAGCTTCTATTTAAAAAATTATTTTTTGTATATTTACGGAAAATACCCCCAAGGGAATTCGAATCCCTGTTACTTCCGTGAAAGGGAAATGTCCTAGGCCTCTAGACGATGGGGGCATACAATTTTGAAACAAATTTCACTTACAGTATAAAATGTGGAAAGAAAACCTGTCAATAGTTTTTTCAAAAAAACTTGGAAAACAAAAAAGGTTTCTATTATTCTGCCTTAAAGAGGACTCGAACCTCCACGCCATTTGGCACTAGTTCCTAAGACTAGTGTGTCTACCATTCCACCATTAAGGCACTTCTAAAATTCAAATTTCCTTCATCAAAGAAAAAAAATTTTGTTAACGACCAGTAGTCTGAAGCCAATTCTGTGCCTCACTATAATTTAAAGGAGCAAGACGAATTGCTTCTTTCCAATATTCAGCAGCTTTTTCAAAAAGAGTTTCAGAATCAGGGATATTTCCAGCAGCTAACGCTTGTTCCCCACGATAATGATAAATTACAGCAATATTATTTAATGCTTGCGGTAACGAAGGATTTCGGTCTAACGCTTGGTAATAATACTCAAGAGCTTTAGTATGTTCTCCATTACTTGTATGAATAAGACCAATGTTATAAAAAATAAAACTACGATCATAAGGATCAACTTCTAAACGCATTGCTTGAGCATAGTTTTGTAATGCTTCAGCATATTCCCCTTCAGCTTGGGCAGACATCCCATCACGGTAATATACAAAAGCTTCTTTTTCATTACGGGTTGTTGGTAATACTTTTAATAAAATATCAGCAACCACCGTAAAGGTTTTGTCAATAAAATTATCATTTTTTTGAGAACGTGGCATAAAGTAAAATAGGATTCTAAGATATTCAAAGAAAGAGAGAAAAACAAAAAGTCTTGAAAACAAATTCGTTTTGATTCATTTTTTCTGAAATGCTAAACTTTCTTTACTTTAGTACTATTATACTACAAGAATTGAAAATATACATAAATTTCAGGAGAGTAAAATGGCTCGATACCGTGGACCCCGCGTGAAAATTGTACGCCGTCTTGGAGAATTACCAGGATTAACGTCAAAAATCCCAAATCGTAATTACCCAGCTGGACAGCACGGACCATCATCTGGGATGGCAAAAATGTCACAATACCGTGTACGTTTACAAGAAAAACAAAAGTTACGTTACAACTATGGAGTAAGTGAAAAACAATTACTTAGTTATGTACGTCGTGCTCGCCGTATGAAAGGACCAACAGGGGAATTATTACTTCAAATGCTTGAAATGCGTCTTGATTGTATTGTTTACCGTCTTGGTTTTGCCCCAACCATTCGTGCAGCACGTCAATACGTATCACACGGTTTAGTTAGTGTAAATGGACAAGCTGTAACTATTCCAAGTTACCACTGTACTGCAGGAGAGGTTATTAAAAGTACTTCGGCACCAATTATGGAACACTGTAAAACATATGGTGGTGAAATTCCCTCACATGTTTCAGTAGATAAAAATAATGCTACTGGAAAAGTCGAACGTAATGTTACACGTTCACAAATTGCATTAACAATTAATGAATTATTAATTATTGAGTACTACTCACGTAAATAATTCCTAATTATTTTCGAAAAGGTTTATAGATCAATGCGTCTATAAACCTTTTCATGATATAATAATCAATAGAAAAAGTTTAAACTTATATTGGAGAAGAGTTGTGGCTAATCAAATTGATTAGCCCACAACGAAAAATTTGAGAAAATTAATCTTCATGCTCTTCAAAAGGATCGCGTAATTCCTTCGATGGTGGCCCAAAACCAATGTAAATGGAATACCCAGTTACACTAATTAATAAACACCAAAGAAAAACGCCGTAGAAAAATGCCGGAGTGTCCATAAGTTAAATAAATTTTTTTGTAAATTTAGTTATATTTTAAAGTAGAAAGTCAAAAAATACAAATAGATTACATAGTTATATTATGGCAGCAAACGATTCAAAACTTGCCGGAACTGGTAAAGTAACAGCTTTAGGAACAGCATTACGTCCGCTTAATTCAGAGTACGGAAAAGTAGCTCCAGGGTGGGGGACAACTGTATTAATGTCTGTATTCATTGGTTTATTCGCAGTATTTATTGTAATTCTCCTTGAAATTTACAACAAGTCATTACTTCTCGATAATGTAGGGGTAAACTGGCTCTCAAGTACTGGTCTTTAATCCATTAAGCAGTAATAGTTTAATTCATTAAAATACTATCAACTGGTAATTCTTGATCAAGAATTACCAGTTGTAAAAGCCCGTTCCGGGTGGGAGTCGAACCCACACCTGACAACTTAGAAGGTTGCTACCCTATCCATTAGGCGACCGGAACAAAAAGATATTAAACAGACCTAAAACATCGTTCAACAAAAACTTAAGCCTCCTGTCGGATTTGAACCGACGACCCTCGCATTACAAATACGATGCTCTAGCCACTGAGCTAAGGAGGCATAATTGCCTCCAGTATAGAAAATAGCTCAGAAAGATTCAAGTAATTTTTTCAAATAACAAGAGTAGACGTGAGTTTTACATTCTGATAATATAAAAATGGAAGATTTCAGCTTTCAAATCCTCAGTAGCTCAGTGGTAGAGCAATCGGCTGTTAACCGATTGGTCATAGGTTCAAATCCTATCTGGGGAGTTAAAAATAATCGTCCCGAGTTGTTTAGGAATGAAGTTCTTCTATGGTATAATAGAAAACAATTCGAGTAAAACATCCAGTCATCCAATTTTCTCGAAACCATCAAAATTATATTTTAACCTTAAAACTTTTCTTAACCAAGAAAAAAGCATTTTAAACAAGAAGTTTTGTTTAAAAAACATTTACCTTAATGCATTACTATGAATCAGGAAACTAACGATCAAAACAACTTAAAAAAAGTTGGTGTTACACCCTCTGAATCTATTGCTGAAAACATCAACAACGAAAAATCTAACCCAGAGATTGTCAAGATTTTAACAACCCGTGAATATTGGGAAACAGACGACACAAAATTCACTGAAACACCCGAAGAGTTAGCAGAACGTGTTAAAAATTGGACACCATATAACGGAGAAGAACAAAAAAACGAAAAAGTTTTGGAGCGTATGAAAGCCGAAATTTTATTTTTAGTTCAAACAAACCATTTAAAACAACTTAAAATCAAACAATTTTTTCTTTTCCGAGGGGATATCGGGGATGCATATGAGAAATTTGTTAAAATTTCCAGCCGTGGGCGTGCAACTAATTTGATTGAAGTTATTGAATGGAACGTGCAATATTGGCCAACGCACATTCGATATTACGGAATCTCTTCTCTCGTGAACTATTTTCTTCGTGTCTTAGACTATCGCCGTGTATTTCAACTTGGAATTGTTTTCATGACGGTTGGCGTAGGAACGGCTCGTTTTATGTATCTTGAGAATACATCAAAAACGAGAACAAGTTATCTTACATCAGGAAAAGATTTTTCTAGTAAACCGAAATCAACAAAGGCACAACATACACTTATGAAAGCCTCTTTTGGTAAACTCACACCTTTCTTTCTTGACCAGCCTATTCTCGAAAAATTCTCATATTCAGATCTCTTAGAATTAACTCCGCGTTCAAATTCCACTCGCCCCATTGAAAAGTACCCATTTATTGGTGAAAAAATTGAAACTACAGAACGCTCAAAATATGCTTCACTCCCGAACTATGAAGTATCAGCTGGAGCTACACAAGAAGAATTACGAGCAATGGAAAAAGCTGTAGAACTTACAAACCGATACCATCTTATGCCATTTGTAGAAGATGGCGTTCTCACTAATGAACGAGCACGTAACTTTATTGTGTTTGACCATCCACAATCTTTACCTGACCCAGAAGAAACAAAAACACCATTTTATAACCGTAATTATTTCTTAGCGGGAAAAGAAATGAAAAACTTCTCACAAAGTGGAGTGAGCATTGGAACACATTCGCATTGGAATACATTTATTCCACAAATGCAGTTTCCAAATATGGAACTGGAACATATTCTCCCACTTTTTGAAAACGAACTCTCAAAGATCAAACCACTCCAATTACGTCAAGCAATCCAAGAGACTCGAACTGAACGTACAATTGGAAAATATTTATCAGGAACATACTTTGATAAAAATGAAAGTGATCACGAATTTGGGGGCAATATTAGTTTGGAAAATACAAGCGTTCAAAATGGGAACAACTTTGATCCTGATGGAACAACACATATTGAACTGGATGACATTCCTGAAATTTCAAGCGCTGACAGCCCAACAGCAACGGAATTTGATTTATGGAAAGAAACATATTTCCAGACTGTCCGACCGAAAAAATCCGAAGACCGCATGTATGAAATTTTTGCAAAAGATGCGCTTGAAGAGCGAATTCTCACGCCAGAAGTGGATCCAGAAAATGATGAAATTGCAACAATCCAATTAAAGCGATTAGAAGAAGACAATACAACCAAAGAATTCAAAGATGTTGAATTAGGTGGAAATTTACTTTTTGGGGTCTTTGTTTGGTACGCTTTTTATCAATTATATAGATTCCGACTTCATTTCATTTACAACGTACGTAAACGTCCAGAACCAGTCTTATTCACACGACTTGATCACCTTGGACGTCTCCCAGGCAAAGTACATATGCATGAAGTCATGGGAATCGACGGTGGACTTGAATCAATTGATAAACTTTTTGCTGGCCTCCAACGTGCTCGCGGAATGGGAATTTTTATCCCAACAGTTCTCCACTCAGTCTGGGAATCTGCTATTAGTCCATTCATTCCAGCTGAAGTAGACACTTGGGTATTAAAACAACGCAACTCTGTAACAAAAAAACTTTTAATGCGTAAAACTCAAAAAACAGAATTTTTACGCCCTGAGCGAAGTTTAGCAGAAGCAGTCCTTTTACCTCCGAAATCAAAAAATCGTTATGAGCCACGTTTCAAAATTGTAAAAAATACTCTTAAAAAGTTAAATACCAAATTTGAAACTTTAGAAAATGAAAATTCAGTTGAAATTGCTACTTTAGAAAACCAACTTGCAACACAACGTACCAAATTTAGTCAGTTTGAAGGGTTGACCGGGATTCTTACATTAATGAATCTAAAATCACTTCTAAAATTCGGGTTAAAGAACCTTACCTTTCTTGAAACTGAATTATCAAATATTCCCCTTATTGCTGCAATCCGCCCTGGTCGTTATGGGCTTAATAATTTACCAAAAGGTATGTTACTAGTCGGGGATGCAGGGAATGGCCGTAGTTTCTTAGCACGTGCGATTGCAAGTGAAAGTCGCTTACCATTTTTTAAGACGGAAAGTACACGTTTTATGGACCCTAAATTTGGAGTGATGCGCCTTATGTCGTTATTCCGCCGTGTTCGTAATGAAGCCCCTGGAATTTTATATATTCGTGATCTCGACTTAATGACCGTTGACCGTGAACGTACTAATAGTCCAGAATTAATTCAATTAACAACTCAATTTTTAATTTGTTTTGATGGGTATTATATTGGGTCTGAAACACGTCCAACACAACGTAAAATTTTTACATTAGGCTCAGTCTCAGATTTAAGACGTATGGATCCAGCATGTTTACGTTCAGGTCGATTTGAGTGGATTGTAAATTTACGTAAACCAACTCTTGGAGAACGTAAATTTTTGTTCCTTAACAATGCGTCAAAGGGACCAGTAAAAATTGACAAGAATATTGCATGGAATTATTTTGGATTAATGACTGAAGGTTTTACAAATGGTGAAGTCGTAACCATTGTAAATAACTCAGCATTAAAAGCAATCCGACAAAATACCTTTATGCATACAAATGAGTCATTAAGTGAAGGTTTAAGTAGTATTTTTGCATTACACGAAAATACAACAATTCAAGATGTTGTTGTAGGTGGATTCTTTGACCGCCTTCATAAAGAACAATTAGAAAACCCACAAAGTTCTACATATGTTTCACCAACAAGTACAAAACATCTTCCATTCCGAACAAAATGTATTCATTTATTAACGAGTGTACAGCATTGGCCAGAAAAAAATAGTGTTCAAAAGAAAACTATTCTTACGATGCAAAATATTGGAACAAGTATTCAACCAACACCGTCGAAATACTCACAAAGTTTAATGAGTGGGTTGTTAGATTTAATGGCTGAACTTGCTTTTGTTAAACAATTAGAACGTTGTACTCCAGGAAACTCACTTGTAGCGCAAGGAACATACTATGGGCATGTAGCTCTAACACTAAATAAAACATTGTTAGAAGTTTATACATACCATCATTTCGATCGATTTGTAAAACCTGGTGAACGTGCAAGTAAAGTTATTAAAATTTTAGCAGGAAAAAGTGATTGGCAATCATTAAATGGAACAACATTAGCAGACTTACGTAAGCGTACGAATGCAATGCGTGCATGGTACCGTGCGCGTCCATCCCTCGAACGAAAATTAGATCCACGCTTTACCTATGACCCACGCAAACGTATTCCAGGATACAGAGGAGCTATCATGAGTTCAAATATTGAATACATGCGGGAACAATTTGATGCCCGCTTACGCGAATTAAGTCATCATCAACGTCCCGAATACTCAACTCTTTCAACGGTTCGAGGAACCTATGGAACACGTGGGTTCCAAACTCGCCTTCAAAGACCAGTGACAGGTCCAATCGTCCAAATGAATACTGAAATGTTAAAACTTCGTCTTTAAATTTTTATTCATTAAATTTTATCGGTGATTTCAATGGAATCACCGATAGAAAAAAAATTCGCATTTAGTCCCTATCTTTTTTTGCGATATAGTCTGAGAAGGATATAATATCAATGAGCATCGTGGATAATAATTTCATCATTATTAGACGAGAGCTTTCAAAGAAATGTTGAGGATTTCATATGTCAGGTTCTACAGGAGAACGTCCTTTTAGTGACATCGTTACTAGTATCCGTTACTGGGTAATTCACAGTGTTAC
>Ga0222719_10001925_pt1 | contig 19521 bp, 16 predicted proteins | sample C33_34DmetaG_FD_165039 | JGI IMG/M metagenome (GOLD analysis project Ga0222719, IMG submission 165039) | Estuarine water microbial communities from San Francisco Bay, California, United States - C33_34D | ecosystem: Environmental > Aquatic > Marine > Unclassified | place: USA: California... | reverse complement strand
TGTGAGCACTACCAATCTTGGTGATAGGTCCATCAGCAGCGCAGAGCCATGGCCCTCATCGACCTCGAGGACCGCGATGTCGTAATCGATCGTGCCTAAGAGATCACCCTCCTTCAAAACAGCAGAGAAGAGGCCTTGCTTGATGTTTGCCGTTGAAGGGTTGGTGAAGACCCGCAGCCCATGCGCCTCCAAGAGCTTAACCAAGGTGTTGGTTGTTGAGGATTTGCCGGCACTGCCGGATACAAGAACTACGCCTTCAGGAAGTCGAGCTAACGCATTTCTCAAGAGGTTTGGGGACAGGAAGCTTGCGATAAGCCCTGGAAGTGCGGAGCCTCCCCCACGCCTTACAAGCCGCAGTAGAAACCGGAGCGATTTCCCCAGCGATACGGCCAGGAAGGAAAGCATCTACCCGTCCAGGTAATCTCTAAGCAGCTGGGATCGAGAAGGGTGACGAAGCTTCGACATGGTCTTGGATTCGATCTGCCTAATGCGCTCTCTTGTCACACCAAACTTCTCGCCAATTTGATCAAGGGTCATTTGGACTCCGTCACCGAGGCCGAACCGAGATCGAATAACGCCCGCTTCTCTCGGGTGAAGGGAATCAAGCACTCGCTCTAGCTCTTGCTGCAGCATGGTGAACCCCACTGCGTCTGCTGGAACAACGGCTTCGGTGTCCTCGATCAAGTCTCCGAACTCGCTGTCGCCGTCCTCACCCAGAGGTGTCGAAAGTGAGATTGGCTCGCGGCCGTACTTCTGAACCTCTACTACCTTCTCAGGCGTCATGTCGAGCTCTGCGGCTAGTTCTTCGGGTGATGGCTCTCTTCCGAGGTCCTGAAGCAGCTGGCGCTGAACGCGAGCGAGCTTGTTGATGACCTCAACCATGTGAACCGGGATACGAATGGTGCGGGCCTGGTCCGCCATTGCCCTGGTGATGGCCTGACGAATCCACCACGTCGCATAGGTGGAGAATTTGTAGCCCTTTGTGTAATCAAACTTTTCTACGGCACGAATAAGGCCGAGGTTTCCCTCCTGGATCAGATCCAAGAATTGCATGCCTCGACCCGTATAGCGCTTTGCGAGCGACACAACGAGGCGTAGGTTCGCCTCAAGCAGGTGGCTCTTGGCTCTCTGGCCGTCCTTGACAACCCAGTTCAGGTCCCGTCTCTCGGCCGGGGTTAGCTTGCTGGCTGTGCCGAGCTTTTCCTCAGCAAATAGACCGGCCTCAATTCTTTTGGCGAGCTCAACCTCGAGCTCAGCGTTGAGCAGCGCTACCTTTCCGATCTGCTTTAGGTAATCCTTAACAGGGTCTGCCGTAGCCCCGCTGATTGTTAGGTTCTGAACCGGGATGTCGTCTTCGTCATCGGTGAGGACCATGAGGTCCTTGGGTAGCTCTATCGTTCCGGTTGGAAGCTCTTCCTTGGCCTCATCTAGGGTTTCGGCTGCATCGTCCTCGGTGAGATCGACGGCCTCTTTGGCTTCCAGGACGATGTCCTCTACCGAGTCATCCTCATCGTCTTCAAGCTCCTCGGCTTGCGCTCCGGCTTTTCCCCGAGCGCGCTTAGGAGCGGCCTTGGTTGATTTGGCCTTGGCTTTGGAGACTGTAGCGATGGTGTCCTCTTTGTTTTTGGGCAGACTATAAACCCTTGTCAAGTCCTAGGACCTGAAAGGGTTTGAGGCCCAATTATGTCACAAAAAGCGCCCCGTAGAGCAGATAAAAGCCAAAAGAGGCAAAGTTTATTCCTCGTCTTTTCGCTTCTGCTGCATGGTGGCAAGGTACTTCTCTAGGTCATCAGCAATCCGATCCGCATCAGGAGTCTCCTGTCTTGGCTTGCCAATAGGTGACCTAGCGGGCCCTGAGTCCCCGTTGGCATAACCCTGCTCCAGCGTGCTAATCAGCTTTGCAAGCTCGGCATTCTCCTCGACCTGAGCGTCGACCTTGGCGTCAAACTTGGTTGCCCGCTCGCGAATTTCGTCCGAGGGAAATACGAGTCCGGTGGCGGCTGTGATGAGCTCTAATCCCCGTAGGGCTGCCCTCGGGACTTCATTGTCGGCCAAATAGTGCGGAACCAGAAGGACAAAACCAGCAGTCTCAAAGCCGGCCTCCCCCAGTCGAAACTCCAAAAGATGAATTACATTGCCGGGAACTTGGGTCTGCGGCTTCCACTCAGAGAATCTGGCAATCATGTCCTGCCTGTTCCCGCTGACAGTTATGCCGGTTGGGCGGGTGTGAGGAATTGGAAATGGAATCGCGTGGACCCAGGTGAAAGATTGGACGTCGTTATCTGTGCAGAACTGTGTTACGGCTCTAGCAAATGCCTCCCAGCGCATGTCTGGTTCATAGCCGTCGAGGAGCAAGAACGGCTGCCCCGCCTCGTCCCAGACGAGATAGATGGCGAGGGTCGCAGGCTCATAGCTTTCGATGTGATCTTTCTCGAAAAACAACGTTGGCCTTCGAGAGCGATAGTCGAGTAGCTCGTCATTATCGAAGCGAACTACCAACTCGTGTTTGAGCGAGGAGAAAAAATGATCTGAAAGCTGGCCAATAACGCTGCCCGAATCGCTGAACCCAGAGAGCATCGCCACCATCGGAAGCGAAGAGATATCCGATGAACTCTCAAATTGTTGATAGAGCTCGCTCATGGCCCGATACTAACCCACCTACACTTGTCGACATGCACAACATTGAACTGCTTTCACAACTCCCAACAGCCCCATACCAGCTAGCAATTCCCTTTGAAACCGAGGATTCACCACAGCTTGAACAGCACGGTGTAACCAAGGAAGATCTGGCCGCATTCAAGGCAGAACCCAAAAAGGGCAACGTCGCTCGGCTTGCCCATAAGGATGGAGTTTTACTGCTGGTTGGAGGTAAGCAATCAGTTCGAGACTTTGCGGCCAACGCAACCCGGGCTGCCTCCACTTCAATACCCCTAGTTTTCGAAGGTGGCGAGTCAGTTAGCGAAATCATCGAGGGTGTACTTCTCGCAACGGCGACCCCGACTCGTTACAAGACCCCAAAGGATGAGAAGGCACTGGAAGTCAAGATCATCGGGTCCGACACCGCGGCTCTGGAGGTTCAGACCATTGTTGCCGAGGAGATTCTTGCGGCACGGGAGATCATCAACATGCCGGCCAACGACCTCTACCCAGAGGCTCTAGCGGCTCTGGCGGCTGAGAGGGCAAAGACTTCCGGCGTCGAGATAGAGATCTGGGACGAAGAGCGACTTGAAAAAGAGAACTGCGGCGGCATTCTTGGTGTTGGTAAGGGTTCGACTAGGCCCCCGAGACTTGTCAAACTCAACTATCGCGGTGGTGGTAAGCACCTTGGACTTGCTGGCAAGGGCATCACTTTTGACACCGGCGGGCTCTCACTAAAGCCGGCGGATTCCATGGTCGGCATGAAGTACGACATGGCTGGCGCCGCTACCGTGATGGCGGCAACTATGGCAATTGCTCGACTGAAGCTAAAGGTCGAGATCACGACGGTCATGTGCATTGCGGAGAACATGCCTTCAGGACAGGCCACCAGGCCAGGGGACGTCGTCAAGATTCGCGGCGGTAAGACCGTTGAAGTCCTCAACACGGACGCGGAAGGAAGACTTGTTCTTGCAGATGGCCTGCGAGTCCTATCCGAGCTAAAGCCTGATCACATCGTGGACGTCGCAACACTCACAGGAGCGGCCACCATTGCCCTCGGAAAGCGCTACAGCGGACTTATGGGCCATGGTCCGGTCGTGGAAAAGGTGCTGGAAGCGGCAAAACAGAGCGAGGAGCTTGTTTGGCACATGCCTCTGGCCGAGGAGCTGCGCAGCACTTTGGACAGTGAGTTAGCAGACATGACGAACGTCAAAATCGGCAATCGTGCCGGCGGCATGATTGTTGGAGGCCTGTTCTTGGAAAAGTTCGTCGATGAGGATGCATCTTGGGCTCACCTGGACATTGCCAGTGCAGCGAACAATGACGGTGCTCCCTATTCGGTCTACCCTTCGGGAGCCACTGGAGTCATGGTTCGCACGTTGGTGAATCTTGCGGGGCTCATCTAATAATCGCAGTAGTAGACTTGCTACCTGTTTGACGTAAACAGTTGGAGCTTTAATGGCGGACACCACTTTTGACCTTGTAATTCTCGGATCGGGATCAGGGGGTTATGCAGCAGCCCTGAGAGCAGCTCAGCTGGGCATGAGCGTTGCCCTAATCGAGAGAGACAAGCTCGGTGGCACGTGCCTTCACCGCGGTTGCATTCCCACAAAGGCCCTACTGCACTCCGCCGAGGTTGCTGACACGGCCAAGGAAGCCGGCAACTACGGAGTCCAAGCGACTTTTCAGGGCATAGACATGACCCAGGTAAACAAGTACCGCGACTCTATTGTCGACAAGCTCTACAAGGGCCTCACCGGTCTAGTCAGCTCAAAAAACATCACCTTTGTTGAGGGTGAGGGGCGCATGACCGGACCAAAGCAGGTAACCGTTGGCACCGATGTTTACGAGGGCAAGAACTTAGTCCTAGCGACAGGCTCAATCTCAAAGACCCTTGGGGTTGAAATCACTGGCCGGGTGATTACCAGCGACCAAGCACTTCAGATGGATTGGGTTCCGAAAAAGGTAGCCATTTTGGGCGGCGGTGTCATTGGCGTGGAGTTTGCCTCCGTCTGGCGCTCGTTTGGTTCAGAGGTTGTCATAATCGAAGGTCTAGATCGCTTGGTTCCAAATGAGGAGCCAGCAATTAGCAAGGCTCTGGATCGTGCCTACCGCAAGCGCGGTATCGAGTCGAAGCTTGGAAACAAGTTCAAGGCAGTAACTCAGACTGCGGATGAAGTCACGATCGAGCTTGAAAACGGCGACCAGGTGACAGCAGACATTCTGCTGGTTGCAGTTGGTCGCGGACCAAACGCCACCGGGTTTGGCTATGAGGAGCAGGGCGTTCAGATGGAGCGTGGCTGGGTACTCACTAACGATCGACTCCAGACCAACCTCCCGGGTGTGTACGCCGTTGGAGACATAGTTCCAGGGCTTCAGCTCGCCCATCGCGGCTTCATGCACGGCATCTTCGTTGCTGAAGAGATTGCGGGCCTGGGGCCAATGAAGGTTGACGAGATGGGCATCCCAAGAGTCACCTACTGCGAGCCAGAGATTGCCTCTGTTGGCCTCACAGAAGACCAGGCCAAAGAGAAGTTTGGTGCTGAGGGCATCTCCACCTACGAGTACAACCTTGCCGGCAACGGCAAGAGCAATATTCTGGGCACAGCCGGCGTAATCAAGTTGATTCGACAGATCAATGGCCCAGTCGTTGGATTCCACATGATCGGATCAAGAGCCGGAGAGCAAATCGGCGAGGCCCAGCTAATTGTGAACTGGGAGGCATACCCAGAGGATGTTGCTCCGCACATCCACGCACACCCAACAATGAACGAAGCAATCGGTGAGGCGCATCTAGCGCTGGCCGGTAAGCCGCTTCACGCACACGCATAGCCCTAGTCAGGATAGGAACGATGAGCGAAGTAGTACTACCAGCACTCGGAGAATCGGTAACAGAGGGAACCGTAACGCGTTGGCTCAAGAAGGTTGGCGACACAGTTGCCGTTGATGAGCCGCTAGTCGAGGTCTCCACCGACAAGGTTGACACAGAGATCCCCAGTCCTGTCGCCGGTGTCTTGCAGCAGATACTTGTGCAAGAAGACGAGACCATTGAGGTCGGAGCCGTTCTAGCGGTAGTTGGAGATGGTGCAGCAGCTGAAGCTCCGGCGCCCGCAGCAGCTCCGCCAGCCTCCGAACCAGAATTAGCAGCGCCTGCCCAGCCCGCGGCACCCGCAGCCCCAGCGGCTCCCGTTGCAGAGACCCCGGCACCTACTCCCCCAGCTCCTGTTGCAGCACCCCCAGCGGCACCTGCACCTGCTGCTCCTTCAGCCCCGGTCGCAGCTGCACCCGTGGCACCCGCCGCTCCAGTCGCTCCAGCGGTTCCAGCTGGTGCAAGCGAATTGGAGAGCGATCCAAACTACGTAACTCCGATTGTTCGCAAGCTCGCATCTGACATGGGTGTGGATCTTGCCCGCGTCACCGGAACAGGAATCGGTGGACGCATCCGCAAGGAGGATGTCATTGCAGCTGGATCTCAAGTGCCAGCAGCATCAGCTAGCGCCGCAAGTGTTCCGGCTGCAGCTCCTTCGGCAGCTGCAAGCCCACTGCGCGGAACGAGCGAGCCAATGACAAGGCTTCGCAAGGTACTTGCAGAGCGCGCGGTTGCCTCAATGCAGCAGTCCGCCCAGCTGACTACCGTCGTTGAGGTTGATGTAACGGCCGTTGCGCAACTAAGAGACCGTGTAAAAGCCGACTTCCTGGCCAAGACAGGTAACAAGCTGAGTTTTATGCCTTTCTTCACGCTCGCAGCGGCTGAAGCTCTTAGGTCTCACCCAAAGATCAACAGCACCGCCGAGGGCGAAAACATCGTCTACCACGATGGGGAGAACATTTCCTTCGCGGTAGACACTGAAAGAGGGCTCCTCACCCCGGTGCTTCGCAACACCGCGAGTATGAGTATCGCCGAGCTTGCCCGCCAAATTGCAGACATGGCAGAGCGCACCAGAAATAACCAGCTGAAGCCAGATGAGTTATCGGGTGGCACCTTTACCGTTACCAACACCGGTTCTCGAGGTGCACTATTTGACACCCCTGTGGTGTTCCTTCCACAGTCCGCAATCCTTGGAACAGGTATTGTCACGAAGCGACCAGCGGTCGTCAAGGACGCCTCCGGCAATGAGGCGATCGCGATTCGCTCAGTGGTTTACTTGGCACTCTCCTACGACCACAGAATCATTGACGGAGCCGATGCCTCTCGTTACCTCTCGGACGTAAAGATGCGGCTAGAAGCCGGAGCCTTTGAGCCAAACCTCGGTATCTAGTCAGCTCGTGGGCATTATGCCTTTTCCCAAAGGGCTAGCCGAGGAGGCAGCTCTTGCCTGCATTTGAACGCATTGGATTCGCGCCCAATTTGGTGGGCTATGACGAAGGCCACAGAAAACAATTAGAGGTCCACGCGGAGGTTGTTTCAGGCAAGAGGCCTGACACAGTTCTGCTTCTGGAACACACCAGTGTCTACACAGCAGGCAAGCGAACTGAACTTGACGAGCTTCCCGATGATGGAAGTGAGTTCGTAGAGACCAACCGCGGAGGCAAGATCACCTGGCATGGACCGGGACAGCTGGTGGGGTACCCAATCATGCGACTGCCCCAACCAATCGATGTCGTGAACTACGTCCGCTACCTAGAAAAGACTCTTATTGATGTCATCGCCGAGCTCGGGGTGAAAGGCGAGCGGGTCGAAGGAAGAACTGGAGTGTGGGTCGATAACGGAGACGAGCTTGTGAAAGTTGCCGCAATTGGTATCCGCGTCTCGGAAAAGGTCACGATGCACGGCTTCGCTCTGAATTGCAATAACTCTCTCGAACCCTACGAGCACATAATTGCCTGTGGCATCCAGGATGCAAGAAGTGGCACCCTAAGCGAATTAGCATCTAGGGACGTAACACCTGTCGAAGCAGCTACCCTTGTAGAGCAGATAATGAAAGAGATCCCAAATGCCAGAGGTTAATCCCACGCGAAAACTGCTTCGCTTGGAGGTCCGCAACTCTCAGGTGCCGATTGAGCGCAAACCAGAGTGGATCCGCACAACGGCGAAAATGGGGCCTGAATACAAGCAGCTGCACTCGCTTGTTAAGGACCAGGGTCTCAACACAGTCTGCCAAGAAGCTGGCTGCCCCAACATTTTTGAATGCTGGGAAGACCGCGAGGCTACGTTCCTCATTGGCGGTTCGCAATGCACCAGACGCTGCGATTTCTGCCAGATCGACACCGGTAAACCAGCCGCATTTGATGCCGATGAGCCAAGACGAGTCGGAGACTCGGTCACGAAGATGCAGCTGCGCTATGCAACAGTTACCGGTGTTGCAAGAGATGACCTGCCCGATGAGGGTGCCTGGCTCTATGCGGAAACCATCAGACAAATCCACAAGCAATCCCCAGGAACAGGCGTTGAGATCTTGGTACCTGATTTCTCGGGTAATCCAGAACTTTTGAAGCTTGTCTTCGAGGCAGCCCCTGAGGTCTTTGCCCACAACGTCGAAACAGTCCCGAGAATTTTCAAGAGAATCAGGCCTGCGTTTGACTACCAGCGGTCGATGGACGTAATAACCCAGGGACGGGAATATGGGCTAGTCACCAAGTCAAACCTGATTCTTGGCATGGGTGAGGAGCGCGATGAGATTATTCAGGCTCTGCACGATCTGCACGATGCCGGAACCGACATCATCACCATCACCCAGTATTTGAGGCCCTCCCCCAGGCACCACCCCGTCGAGCGTTGGGTTAAGCCGCAGGAGTTCGTCGAGCTTGCGGAGATTGCCGAAGGCATTGGATTTTTGGGAGTGCTTTCTGGTCCTCTGGTTCGCTCCAGCTATCGTGCAGGTCGGCTCTGGGCAAAGAGCATGATTGCAAAGGGTAGGGAGATTCCTGAAGAGCTTCGTCACCTCGCGGACAAGCTCGAGTTCGCACAAGCCAGCGCGATTGCCTAAGTAGACTAGGCCCGTGGCAAAGAAAGATAAGGCTCCCGGCAGACTCAAGCAGCTGCTCCAGGTTTATAAGCTCACGGCCAAAAACGACCCGACCAGTGTTTGGATTGCTCTTCTTGGGTTTCTCCTAGCAACAGGTGGTGGATTGCTCGTTGGCTTCCTGCTTGGAGGTGGCGAAGCGTGGAGCCTGACCATTTGGACAATCTCGGGTGTGGTCTCAGGAATTCTGATCGCAATGATTCTGATGTCCAAGCGCGCAGAGCGCAATGCATATCAACAGATCGAGGGCCAAGCCGGCGCGGTGGGAGCTGTTCTCGACACTCAGATAAAGCGCAGCTGGAGAGCATCGTCAGTCCCAGTTTCAGTCAACCCAAAGAGCCGTGAGGCTATTTACCGGATGATTGGTCCCGCGGGAGTTGTTCTGATCGCGGAGGGTTCGTCCGCGAGAGTCCATCAGATGCTTCAGGATGAGACTCGCAAGGTCAATCGGGCCGCGCCAGGTGTGAAAGTACACCAGCTGAAGGTGGCAACAGACGACACAGGTGTCAGGCTCTATGAGCTTCTCAAGACGGTATACAAGCTTGGTAAGACCCTAAAGAGGGCGGAGGTTGCAGTAGTTGCAAACCGTCTGGATGCCCTTGGTGGGCTATCGATACCAATTCCTAAGGGAATCGACCCAACAAAAGTTCGTGCACCAAAGCGCAAGTTTTAACATTTCTGAAACATAAGCTCGGTAGCTTTTTTTCATTCCCTGTGGCGACACAGTTCACCTAAGAAAGAGATACCTATGTTCAAGACAGCCTCTGAGGTGTTGGCATACATCAAGGAACACGACGTCAAGTTTGTCGACGTTCGCTTCACAGACCTTCCTGGTGTGCAGCAGCACTTCAACCTTCCTGTTTCTCAGATTGATGAAGACTTCTTTGCCAATGGCCAGCTCTTCGATGCCTCCTCAATTAGGGGTTTCGCTGCTATCCACGAAAGTGACATGCAGCTCATCCCCGATGTGACGACCGCATGGATTGACCCATTCAGAGTCGAAAAGACCCTGATCATGAACTTTGACATCTACAACCCAAGAAACGGTGAGCTCTATCACCGCGACCCACGTCAGGTGGCCCACAAGGCAGAGCGTTACCTGCAGTCAACCGGCATCGCCGACACTGCCTTCTTTGCACCTGAGGCTGAGTTCTTCATCTTCGACGAGGTCCGCTACGAGGTGAAGTCGAACACTGCCTACCACATGGTTGACTCGGTGGAGGGCCCGTGGAACAGCGCCAAGGCCGAAGAGGGCGGAAATCTCGGTAACAAGACTCCTTACAAGGGCGGGTACTTCCCAGTATCTCCAACCGACCACCTCGCTGACATCCGTGACGCAATCGTGCTTGAGCTGGAGGCCGCTGGTCTTTCAGTAGAGCGCTCCCACCACGAAGTTGGAACCGCTGGTCAGTGCGAGATCAACTACCGCTTTGACCAGCTGATCAAGAGCGCCGACGACATCTTGAAGTTCAAGTACATCGTCAAGAACGTTGCCAACCAGTTTGGAAAGACCGCAACCTTCATGCCGAAGCCTCTCTTTGGCGATAACGGCTCGGGTATGCACGTCCACCAGTCCCTCTGGAAAGATGGCAAGCCACTGTTCTACGACGAGTCTGGTTACGGCGGTCTGAGCGACACCGCTCGCTGGTACATCGGCGGAATCCTGAAGCACGCTCCAGCGATTCTGGCCTTCACCAACCCGACCATCAACTCCTACCACCGACTGATTCCAGGCTTCGAGGCACCGGTGAACCTGGTCTACTCGGCTGGTAACCGCTCGGCTGCAATTCGTATCCCGATGACCGGATCCAACCCCAAGGCGAAGCGCATTGAGTTCCGTGCGCCTGACAGCTCAGGAAACCCATACCTTGCCTTCTCAGCCATGCTGATGGCAGGTCTGGACGGTATCAAGAACCGTATCGAGCCACACGAGCCAGTGGACAAGGATCTCTACGAGCTACCAGCAGAGGAGGCCAAGGCAATCCCACAGGTGCCAGGTAACCTCGAGCAGGTTCTCGTAGCCCTTGAGAATGACCACGACTTCCTTCTAGAGGGCGATGTGTTCACCAAGGACCTAATCGAGAACTGGATCGACTACAAGCGTGAGAAGGAGCTAAAGCCAATGGCTCAGCGCCCTCACCCATACGAGTTCGAGCTCTACTACGGCGTCTAGTCCAAGAAAGTAAGTGAAGAGGGAGGCAAGGAAACTTGCCTCCTTTTTCTATTGCGCGAAGAGCTTTTCGTAGATAGCCCTGGCTTTGCGTGTGGTGCTGAGGTAGTCCTCCTCCAAACGCGATGCCGAACCAGGTGCATACTCCAAAATTCTCGCCATCGCCTCTAGCTGCTTCCTGTCCGCAGGAAGAATGTCGACCAACTTGTCTACCGCCAATACCAAGGCACTCCTACAACGCGAAGCCAAGAGCCAGGCGGCTCGCAAGGATTGCGCTTCTTGCTTAGAAATCTTTCCGAGGGACTCAAGTTCATCTAGTGCTTCTAAAGTTCCGAGGACTCTGAGCCTTGAATCTTGGAATGTATTTCTTAGTTGAAACAGCTGAACCAACCACTCGACATCACTGATGGAACCCTTGCCTAGCTTGAGGTGCCTTGCAGGATCCGCACCCTGAGGAAGACGCTCTGTTTCAACGCGCGCCTTGATCCTGCGAATCTCGGTCAACTGATTAGGGGTGAGCTTTTCTGGATAGCGGAAGACGTCCATCAGAGACGTAAATTCGGAAGCGAGCTGCTCTGAACCGGAAATTACTCTTGCCCTCAACAGCGCCTGGTACTCCCAGGTGTCGGCCCATTTCTCGAAGTAGGCCCTGTAACTATCAAGTGACCTGACCCTTGGACCATTTTTACCCTCAGGCCTAAGCCCAAGGTCTAGCTCAAAAGCCATGATGGAGTCCTTGACCAGTGCCAGTAGACGTGAGCTCACCCGCTCCGCGACTGCTTGGGCATCATCGTCTTTCGAGAGGTAGACAAGCATTGCATCGGCATCTGAACCAAAGCCCAACTCCTCACCGCCGAGTCGGCCCATCGCTACGATGCCTAAATCAATCTCATCCGACTCCTTAGCGAGCACGAGCATGGTGCGGAGATAGGAATCCATGATTGCGCTTAGGCCCTTACTAATTTGAGCCATACTGCTGACCCCCAGAACCGCCCCAATGGCAACCCGTAGGGTTTCTCTTCTGCGGATGTTCCTGATTAAATCTGCTGCTGTAGAGGTCTCCTCCTGTCTTGAGACCACCGCCAGCATCTCAGACTCAATTACGCCAACGTCCCTCGGCAGAAGCTCTGAATCATCGCCAAACCAAGAGGTTGCATCAGGGATGCGCTCTAGCACTCGGGCCACCATCCCAGAGGAGGACAACACCCTCATCAGTCGTTCTGCCGCCCCGGATGAGTCTCGTAGCATCCGCAAGAACCATGGGGTCTCACCTAGCTCCTCACTTAGACGCCTGAAGCTCAAGAGGGCTCGGTCTGGGTCGGTGCCCTCTGCCATCCAGCGAATCAAAACGGGCAAGAGGGTCCGCTGAATCGTCGCTCTCCTAGAGACACCAGTGGTGAGGGCATTGATGTGATTCAGCGCGCCCTTGGGGTCCACGAATCCAAGTGCCACAAGTCTTCGCTCAACATCCTCGGCACTAAGGGTGATCTCTCCGGGAGTAAGAGCAGCTGTGGCGGCCAGCAAAGGACGATAGAAAACCGAGTCGTGAAGCTCGGCAACCTCCGCACGGACACTCTCGAGGCGAGCAGTAAGCTCCGCGGCACTAAGTCCCAGTCCGCGGGCGACTCTTCTAAATTCCTCCTCCCTGGATGGTATGAGGTGGGAGCGCCTTAGCTTTTGCAATTGAATCCGGTGCTCTAAGGCCCTGAGGAAGCGGTAGTGGGCGGCGAGCTTGGATTTATCAGCGCGGGATAGAAGTCCTGCATCACTAAGAGCCTCAAGAGCACTTAGCGTGTCCATCACGTGGAGTGACTCATCGCCAACACCGTGCACCAACTGCAGTAGCTGCGCAGTGAATTCGACATCTCTCAGCCCGCCACGACCGAGCTTTAGGTTGCTTGCCCGCTCTTCCGCCGGAATGTTATCCAGCACTCGCTTTCTGAGGTGCCTGGCGCTGTCGACAATGGCCGAGCGATCCTGGTACTGCCAGATCATGGGCTTGATGGTCGAAATGTAGGCCTGGCCGAGTTCGGAATTTCCAGCCGCAAAGCGAGCTTTGAGAAGCGCCTGAAACTCCCAGGGCTCTGCCCACTTTTGGTAGTAGGCAGTGTGAGCCTCAAGCGTGCGAACCAGTGCCCCTGACTTACCCTCCGGTCTTAGATTTGGGTCTACCTGCCACAGCCCAGGTTCAACTTCGACCGCGTCGATTACTTGCTGCATTCGAGTGGCAATCTTGGTCGCGACATCGACACTTTCTGTGCTGGTCGCAGCGTAAATCACGTCAACGTCGGAGACGTAGTTGAGCTCTCTCGCACCGGTTTTACCCATCGCAATAACGGCAAACGGAAGTGGTTCGACATCCTCCGGTCTGAGGCGGCCCTCTTCGATTAGCTCAGCAATTGCAACCCCGATAGCGCTCTTGAGTGTCTCGTCCGTGAGCTCCGTGAGCGCCATAGAAACATCACGATATGCAGCGGCCGGATCTTTTTGAGAGAGGTCCCAGTCGACAATTTTTACAATCTCGTCTCTGTAGCTAACCCTCAGATCTGTGCGCGAGGCTGAGGCGACCTTGTAGTTCTTGCCCAACTCGGGCTTCTTGGGAAGCTTGAACGACTGGGGGTGGCGCAGCAAGTGCTCGGCTATACCATCAGAGGCGCCCGTGATTCGGCAAAACCTCTCAGCCACGGACGAGTCTGAGAGTGTTTTGGAAACTGCCTTTGGTTGGATTTCAGCCATCCTGAGGAGAAAATCAAGAGCCTTGTCTGGCGATGCAGCAGACGCTAAGGGAGTGAGTGCGGAGTGGCCCCAGTCCCCCACAAGCTCAACGAGGCGATCCAGTTTTGAGACAGTCTCACTGAGGTTTTCGAAGCCTAGCTTTGCCAGCTCGCTTAGCGGATTGCTGCGACCTCTGGTCATTTAGAGAGTGCGGAGGTTTTGCTCGATTTCAAAAGGAGTGACCTGAGAGCGATACTCTGCCCACTCATTTCTCTTGTTGGCAAGCACATAGCTAAAGACTCGCTCGCCGAGGACCTCGGCTGCCAGCTCACTTTCCTCCAGCTTTCGAATAGCGTGGTCTAGCGACTGCGGCAGGGCTTCAATACCCATTGCACGCCGCTCCATATCGCTTAGAGACCAGACATCATCCTCGGTCTCGACCTGCAGCTCGTAGTTCTCCTCGATACCCTTTAGGCCCGCTGAGAGAAGTAGTGAGTAGGCAAGATATGGGTTTGCCGCGCTATCCATTGCACGGTATTCGATTCTTGTGCTCTGTGCCTTCTCTGGTTTGTGAAGCGGCACGCGGATTAGTGCACTGCGGTTGTTGTGGCCCCAACTGACATAGCTTGGTGCCTCTCCCCCGCCCCAAAGACGCTTATAGCTATTCACGAACTGGTTGGTGACAAGCGTGATTTCTGGAGCGTGCTTGAGGACGCCGGCCATGAACTTTCTAGCGGTGTTGGAAAGGTGGTATTCGGCGCTTGCGTCGAAGAAAGCGTTCTTATCCCCCTCAAATAGCGAGAAGTGGGTGTGCATGCCGCTACCGGGTTGGTCGGTGAAGGGCTTGGGCATGAAGGTTGCATAAACCCCCTGCTCGATCGCCACCTCCTTGACCACGGTTTTAAATGTCATGACGTTGTCAGCCATTGAAAGAGCATCTGCATAGCGCAGGTCAATCTCGTTCTGACCAGGACCGCCCTCGTGGTGGGAGAATTCGACCGAAATACCCAGCTGCTCCAGCATTGTGACGGCTCTGCGCCTGAAGTCGTGAGCTGTGCCACCGGGCACATTGTCGAAGTATCCGGCCTGATCCACTGGCATTGGCAGACCATCAGCCCCGAGCTCCGATGATTTCAGGAGATAAAACTCGATCTCCGGGTGGACATAAAAGCTAAAGCCAAGCGATGCGGCCTTGTCTAGGGCCTTTCGAAGCACATTTCTGGGGTCTGCAGCGGCAGGCTGGCCATCTGGTGTCGCAATGTCGCAGAACATCCTGGCGGCAGGGTCAACGCTGCCTCTCCAAGGCAAGATTTGAAAGGTGCTGGGGTCTGGGATTGCCAGCATGTCTGCCTCTGATGTGCGGGCCAGACCCTCGATAGCGCTACCGTCAAAACCAATGCCCTCCGCAAAAGCACCTTCGATTTCAGCAGGTGCAACGGCGACAGATTTCAGGGTTCCGGCAACGTCGGTAAACCAGAGCCTGATGAACTTTACGCCGCGCTCCTCAATGGTGCGAAGTACGAACTCTTGTTGCTTGTCCATTACAGCCTCCTGACACTCCTAATAGGCTAGTGCTTGTGCAAGAAATCCGTATTGGCTTTGGCCAGATAAACCCCGTCGTGGGTGACTTTGCACACAACTCCAGGCAAATACTTCAGATCATGAATGATGCGGCCGGAAAGGTCGATCTGTTGATCTTCGGCGAGCTAGCTCTCTGCGGCTATCCCCTTGGAGATCTCAGCTATCGCGCGGACATAATCGCTGCAACACAGGAAGCACTGGAGCAGCTTGTGGCGGAAAGTGCAGAGCCTAGACTTGCCTCGCTTACCGTAGTTCTTGGCCACGTCAGCGCTGCAGCGACGCATTCAGACCAGCAGTCTTCCTACGCCTCCGCCCATAACTCCGCCACCGTCTTCTCAGGTGGTGTGGTTATCGGTCGCTACGACAAGAAGTACCTACCTAACTACGACGTATTTGATGACTGGCGCAACTTCGTGCCTGGCTCGAGCGAACTCCTTTTTGATGTTCAGGGCCAAAGGGTTGCGGTAGCAATTTGTGAAGACATTTGGCACCCAGAGGCTCCCCAACGCGAGGAGTTAGCAAATGCTGGCGTTGACCTTCTGGTAGTTCCTAATGGTTCTCCCTACACCCGCGATATTCAGTCGCGCAGGCGTAACGCGGCAATTAGCTACCAAAGAGGCTTCGCTATCGCCTATGCGAACCTTGCTGGAGGGCAGGATGACCTGGTCTTTGATGGCGATAGCTTCCTAATGGGTAAAGACGGCCAGGAGCTCTATCGAGCAGGGATAGAACCCGGCCTGTTTATAACCGAGACAAAGGAGCTAGAGCCAGTGCTCGACGACGAGCCGCAAAGGCTTTATGAGGTTCTTGTAACTGGTCTGCGCGACTATTGTGGAAAGACGGGTCAAGACAAGGTTTTACTTGGTTTCTCAGGCGGCATTGACAGCGCTCTAACTGCAGCAATTGCGGTTGATGCGCTTGGCCCCCAGGCAGTGTTGGGGGTAGGTCTACCCTCCCGCTATTCCTCAGATCATTCCCTTGCAGACGCCCAGCAGCTGGCAAAGAACCTAGGTTGTGAGTTTCGCGTCATCCCGATAGATAAAGCCCACGTTGCCTTTGAAGATATGGTCGACCTCAAGGGACTTGCAGGCGAAAACGTTCAAGCAAGGATTCGGGCGGTCACCCTCATGGCAATTTCCAACTCCGAGGGAAGACTGCTTCTAACAACGGGCAATAAGAGCGAAATAGCGGTTGGTTACTCAACAATGTATGGAGATTCCGCGGGCGGTTTTGCCCCAATCAAAGACGTCCTCAAGACCGACGTCTGGAGACTTGCAAGGTGGCGAAATGCCAGCAGGGGCAGGGAATTGATTCCAATTTCATCGATAGAGAAGCCACCGTCCGCGGAGCTTAGCCCTGGGCAACTTGATTCCGACTCGCTGCCGGACTACAACCTGCTCGATGACATTCTTCGGCTACTTATTGAAAAAACGGCAACCGTGGATGAGGTCGTTGCCCTGGGCTTCGAGCGGGAACTTGTAAGCGAAGTTGATAGCAAGGTGCGGGCGGCAGAGTGGAAACGCTCTCAAGGGGCTATCGGAACCAAGACAACTGCTGTGGCATTCGGTTCTGGGCGTAGAGTTCCAATTACAACTCGTTTTGGGAAACTATGAAAATCAGAACATCCACACTCTTAGAGCTGAAGCGAAGCGGAAAGAAGTTCAGCTGCCTAACCAGCTATGACCAACAGACTGCTGAAATCTTTGATGCTGCCGGTATCGAGGTTCTTCTAGTTGGTGACAGTGCGAGCAACACCGTACTTGCAAACGACGACACCATCTCGGTGACGCTCGATGAAATGATTCCCTTTGGGAAGGCTGTTGCGAGATCGGCCAGGAGCGCACTCGTCGTATTTGACCTTCCATTTGGCTCCTACGAAGAATCTGCCGACCAGGCGCTTAGAAACTCAATCAGGGTCATGAAGGAGACCGGAGCCCATGCCGTAAAGCTAGAGGGACCGAAGTCCGAGCAAATTAGACACCTGGTGGATAGCGGTATCCCCGTTATGGGTCATGCCGGCTTCACGCCCCAGTCCGTGCATGCGCTAGGTGGCTACAAAATACAAGGCAAGAACGACGAGACCGCGAAGCGACTGCGCGAAGACTGCCTAGCCATCGAAGAAGCTGGCGCTTTTGCGGTTGTGCTCGAGATGGTCCCGGCTGATCTCGCGGCTGAGATAACGAGCGAGCTAACAATCCCAACAATAGGAATTGGCGCAGGGGCAGGCACTGACGGACAGGTACTGGTTTGGACTGACTTTGCAGGCCTCTCGGGACGCTCCCCGTCATTCTCAAAGAGCTACCTAAACCTTCGAGAGCTCCTCACAGACGCAGCAACCCGCTACAGAACTGAGGTTGCCGAGGGAGCTTTTCCAACCAAGGATCAGAGCTTCTAGTCCTCGTCCCAATCCTTTGAGTCCTCTTCGCGCAAACGCCTAGCGCGTTCAAAGATGAGTTTTTCGGCCCTAGCTGCTTCCTCGAAAGACTCAAAAGGACCGAGACGGTTTACCGCTAGAGACTTAGGTCCCTTTTCTACTTCACGAGTTTTTTGATTGAACCAATACTTCAACTCTTCGGCCATGAAACCAAAGATACCGCCTTAGAAAAATAAGATAAGCGCAATGCCTGTAAATGCTAGAGGTCACCTGGTCCCAGGAAAGCTCTCCCCCAGACGCGAAGTTCCAGCCAGCATCAAAAAACCAGAGTATGTGGGCAAGCCAGCTCCTACCCCCCACACAACAGGAGACCGCTACGACCAGGACACTGTTGCGAAGATCCGCGCAGCTTCAAAGCTTGCGGCAAGAGCCCTGGAGCTCATTCTTGGAAGCGCAAAGCCTGGGATGACAACAGATGACCTAGATCGAATTGGTCATGAGTTTCTAGTTGAAAACGGCGCCTATCCTTCGACTCTGGGTTACCGGGGCTTCCCAAAATCAATCTGTACATCTTTGAATGAGGTGGTCTGCCACGGTATTCCAGACGACACGATCATGCGAGACGGTGACATTCTCAATGTGGACATCACCGCCTACATTGACGGCGTCCACGGCGACACAAACGGGTCTGTGATTATTGGTGAGGGATCTCAGGAAGCAATTGACCTGGTTGAACGCACCAAAGAAGCCATGCACCGAGGCATCAGGGCTGCCCTGCCTGGACGCGAGGTAAGCGTGATTGGAAGGGCGATTGAGTCATACGCCAAGCGCTTTGGTTACGGGGTGATTCGAGATTTCACAGGGCACGGGGTGGGCACGAGCTTTCACACCGGTCTTATAATCCCCCACTACGACGCACCCGAATACTCAACAGCCATCGAAGCGGGCATGGTCTTCACAATCGAGCCGATGATTACCCTTGGCAGCCACGAGTGGGAAATGTGGGAAGACGGTTGGACGGTAACCACGAAGGACAAGTCGCTGACGGCACAGTTTGAACACACCATCCACATCACAGAAGATGGGCCTGAAATTCTTACGGAGGCTAAATGAGCAAGAAGGCAGTAGGAATAGACATCGGTGGCACCGGCATCAAGGGCGCTCTAGTCAGCACAAAGACCGGTGAGCTTAGATCCGAGCGCATCAAGCTCGGCACACCAGAGGGTGGAGAGCCCGAGGCCATAGCCGAGGTGGTGAGAGAGATTGCCGCTGCCGTCGACGACAAACCAGAGCGCGCCCTAGGCATCTGTTTTCCCGCAGTTGTGAAGCACGGGATCACCCAGTCGGCTGCAAACGTTAGTGATCGTTGGATAGGACTGGATGCTGATGAGCTGTTCTCGAACACCTTGAACCGACACGTTCACGTCATCAACGATGCCGATGCAGCGGGAGTCGCAGAGGTCAAGTTTGGCGCGGGCAGAAAGCGCTCGGGGCTCACCGTAATGACCACGCTAGGAACCGGAATAGGGAGCGCGCTGTTCTATAACGGAGTTCTGATACCAAATGCAGAGCTCGGTCACCTTGAAATTGACGGGGTCGACTACGAGACTCGTGCGTCCTTTGCGGCTATGGAGAGGGACAGCTTGAGCTTCGAAGAGTGGGCCGAAAGGCTTCAGATTTACTACTCAACGCTTGAGAAGCTCTTCACTCCAGATTTATTCATCGTCGGAGGCGGCGTAAGTAAGTCACACGAGCAGTTCTTGCCGCTACTAAAGCTGAAAACTGAAATTGTTCCAGCAGCTCTGCAGAACTCAGCCGGGATTATCGGTGCTGCAGCTCTTGCCTATGCAAGTGAATGATGGGTCGGCCGATACGCCGGGTTCTGTAGCGCTTTCGCGCTGACGGTCATCTATCTCGGCCACCGATTGCTCGGTGGCTCTAGCAACCTACCCGGAGGCATTAGGCGAGCAGCCCTGCCTCCTGCTTGGTCTTGCTCCAGGTGAGGTTTACCTAGCCGGAATAGTCACCTACTCCGCTGGTGGTCTCTTACACCACCGTTTCACCCTTACCCTTGCGGGCGG
>Ga0222719_10001924_pt1 | contig 19524 bp, 34 predicted proteins | sample C33_34DmetaG_FD_165039 | JGI IMG/M metagenome (GOLD analysis project Ga0222719, IMG submission 165039) | Estuarine water microbial communities from San Francisco Bay, California, United States - C33_34D | ecosystem: Environmental > Aquatic > Marine > Unclassified | place: USA: California... | reverse complement strand
CTAAAGTAACACGCTATGCAGAGTTTGATACTAAGCATGAGTGTTATGTCGAATGGTATAACCTAACCGAAAAGTTTACGCAAAATGAAATTGCGTATTGCAAGGAAACAAATGAATAAATTTATATTTGATGTAGACGGGACACTTACTCCCAGTCGTGGACTTATTGATCCTGCGTTTAAGGAATTCTTTAATCGGTTCTGTCGAGACAATCAAGTATATCTTGTTACTGGCAGTGACAAGCCTAAAACAGTAGAACAAATTGGTGAAGATACCTATAATCTTTGTCATACTGTTTATAACTGTTCAGGCAATGATGTTTGGCAGAGCAACAAACACGTTCGAACAAGCGAGTGGAAACTTCCTGAAGATGCACAACATTGGCTAAGTGAGCAACTTACATTTAGTGCATTTTCTTTACGCACAGGCTTACACTTTGAACATCGCCCAGGCATGGTAAACTACAGTGTAGTAGGACGCAATGCCAACGCAGAACAGCGTAAAATGTATGTAGACTGGGATAATGCTAACAAAGAACGTGAGTCAATTGCAAGAGAATTTAATCAATTGTTTCCTAGTTTAGAAGCACGAGTTGGCGGCGAAACAGGCATCGATATTGCACCTCGTGGTGCAGACAAAAGTCAGATTGTAAAAGACTTTGACAAAAAAGATAAATTATATTTCTTTGGAGATGCTATGCACGAAGGCGGTAACGATTACCCACTAGCAAACGTAGCTCATCATAGTAAACATGTTAAAGGATGGCAGCATACTTGGGAATACCTAACATGGTTCCAAGAACAAGGAATAGCATCATGAAAATATTAATTACTGGACATAAAGGCTTTATAGGAAGTGCATTGTATGATCGCTTGAGCTTGCGTAACGATGTTATAGCTGTTCACGGTATTGATCTTGCTGCTGGATGGGATAGAGATCATCTGGAAAACGCACAAGACTTATTAACTTGTGACTTTCCAACAGAAGTTGATCTTGTAATTCACCTTGCAGGCAAAAGTGGTGTTCGTGAGAGTTTACAAGATCCTGCGGCATATTGGCGTAATAACATAGAAGCAAGTCGTAGACTGTTCGAACGCTACGAAGATACACGTATACTGTATGCGAGCAGTTCGAGTGCTTACGAGCCCGATTTGAACCCTTATGCGGCGTCTAAGTATATACTAGAAGAACTAGCATCACGTTATCCTGACACACTGGGCATGCGTTTCCATACTGTATACAGTGACCGTTGTCCAAGAGAAAATATGTTCTTTAATAAACTACGCAACGGAACACTAGAGTACACAACTAGACACTATAGAGATTTTATTCATCTAGAAGACATACTCGATGCAATCGAAATACTTATAGCAAAAGAACATGTCAATGGTACAATTGACATTGGTACGGGGCATCCTGTTAGGATCCAAGACTTAGCACCAGACTTGCCAGTGCGTCTAAATACCCCGGGAGAGCGGAACTGGACTTGTGCTAATATGGAAAAAATTCGAGCGTTAGGCTTTGAACCTAAATACACAGTAGAAAAGTTCTTGACAAACGACAACAAAGGCAATATAATAAACTTATTCAATGGAGAAACAGTAGAATGAAAGATATCTTACAAGACATTGTTGCACACACTCACAGCTTAGGCTTTCTTAGCCTTGTGAAAGTAAGCAACGAAGAAGGCACACAGATCGATGCTATGGCAGAAGATCGTTCAGTTATTTTGAGTGCAACTGCACACAATACAGTATCTGAATTTAAAGGCACATTTGGAATGCCTAACTTAGATAAGTTAGCATTGCATTTAAAGAATCCTGAATATCAGAAGGATGCTAAGATTCAAGTAGTTGAAGCAGAACGTAACGGTGAAACTGTTCCAACACACATCCACTTTGAGAACAATGCAGGTGATTTCCAGAACGACTATCGCTTTATGAATAAAGCAATTATCGAAGAGAAGTTAAAGACTGTTAAGTTTAAAGGTGCTTCATGGAACGTAACACTACAGCCTAGCATTGGTGCTATTGGACGTATGAAGTTACAAGCCGCGGCACATTCAGAAGAACCAGTATTTAATGTAACAACTGCTGAAACAGGCGGTGTTAATGATCTAGTGTTTAGCTTTGGTGATGCAAGCACACACGCAGGTAAATTTGTATTTGAAACAGCAGTCGAAGGCACACTTACACATACTTGGAGTTGGCCTGTAGCACAAGTACAAGCAATCTTAAACTTGAGCGGTGATGTTACAATGAGCATTTCAGATCAAGGTGCAATGATGATTTCAGTAGACAGTGGTATGGCCAAATATGACTATATCCTTCCAGCGCAGAGTAAGTAATGAATAGAGACTTAACTGACAAACAAAATGACTACGCTGTTTTTCTTCCGGCGCTAAGTGGCTTTTATGCCACTTACGTTGGGAAGCAAAGACATGATGAATATGTACCAAAGGATCGTATTCCTAGTAATTTTGCCAACGGTATTGAAAGTCTCAACTATCTTAATAACCAGGAAGGTGCGTTTACTTATAAGTGGACGCTGTACTCTGCTGGACACGCTGACTTAGATACAAATAAGTTTGTACCCAAAGAAGATATGGTGCGTAATAGAGATAGAGAAAATACTTGGCTACTAGGCGACTCAGGCGGCTTCCAAATTGGTAAAGGCGTTTGGGAAGGCGAATGGAAGAATCCTAATAGTAAGTTTGTTAAAGATAAAATGGCAGACTGTGTATCTCGAGGTACAGAACAGCGTACAGTAACTAGTAAAGACAAGAATGGCAATGATGTAACAAAAACTATCACAGTTGATCTTGTAAAAGAATATCAAGGCAGATTAGATATGGCACAAAAGAAACGTGATGCTGTTCTAAGATGGATGGATGCTTATGCAGACTACGGTATGATTCTTGATATTCCAGCGTGGGTTGCACGTTCACCAGAAGGTGCAAAAGCAACTGGCATTAGCGAGTATGCTGATGCAGCAGAAGCAACCAAGTATAATAACGAATACTGGATGAAACATAGAACAGGCGCTTGTAAGTTTCTTAACGTACTACAAGGCGAGAATCATGGTGATGCTGAAGACTGGTATGAGCAGATGAAAGACTACTGCGATCCAGCTAAGTATCCAGACACTCACTTTAATGGGTGGTCAATGGGTGGTCAGAACATGTGTGATCTAGAACTTGCCTTAAAGCGTATCATAACATGTCACTACGATGGATTGCTACAAAAAGGTGTACACGATGTAATGCACTTCCTAGGTACAAGTAAACTAGAGTGGGCACTGTTATTAACTGACGTTCAACGTGCTGTACGGAAATATTATAATGAAAACTTTACTATTACCTTTGACTGTGCTAGTCCTTTCCTCGCAACCGCTAACGGACAGATATACATACAGAACGAAACAAAGGATCGCTCGAAATGGACATATCGAATGGTGCCATCGGTTGACGATAAGAAATATGCTACAGACAACCGTATCTTTAGAGATGCTGTTGTATCAGATGGGGTATTTAAAAACTTTGAAGACAGCCCACTTACCGCTGAACTCAAAGTATCAGACGTTTGTACATATGCTCCCGGAGACCTAAATAAGATAGGTAAAGAAGGAAAGACATCTTGGGATAGTTTTTCATATGCGATCCAGATGGGTCATAACGTTTGGAGTCACATTAACGCAGTGCAAGAAGCAAATAGACAATACGATAAAAGTATTGTTCCTAATATGCTTGTACAAGAAAAGTACGACAGAGTATTTTTCCGAGATGTTGTAGAAGAAATATTCTCAAAGAGCACAAAAGAAGAATCGTTTAAAGTAATTAAAGATCACGAAAAGTTCTTAATGAGTATAAGAGGCACACGAGGATACACTGGTAAGAATATCATCAGTGCAAGATCTAAGTTTGCTGAATTATTTAATGAAGTAGAGGATGATGTAGATTCAGAAGAGTTTACTGAAGACCAAATTCAAAAACTTGAGGATTTAGAACATGAGCAACTGGGAAACAACTAAAGACAAGCTCTTAGCACACTACGAAGAACTTGAACGTAAGCATAAAGAACTTGACACAGAGCTAGAAGTCAAGTATAATAATATGACAATAACAGAAGAAGTTCGTAGAATGAAAACTATGAAACTCTATCTAAAAGACGAAATGCATCGTATTAACGCTTATCTAGTACAAAAAGGTTTAGAATGAAACGAGATTACGCAAACGGCAGCAAAGAAGATATTGTGTACTTTACAGGTATAGAAGTTGAAAAGACTCCAGCACTTGGTATGGACACATTATTTGTTACAGGTGTTCAACCATGTCATGAGATTCAAGAACGACTAGGTGATAGAAAGCATATCTTCTTTGGTGCTAACCACAGTTTCAATCCTGGTACAAACTTTCCCGAAGATGCTGACGAATGGACACCTTGGGAAAATATGATTACAGCATTTTTAACTGCTGGTAAACTGTGTAGTTTAGATATTCCTATTACACTTGCAGAAGCATTTCTTGAAAGTGGCTTAATTGAATATGACAACTTTATCCCACAACTACGCATTCCGTTGCCTTATGCAAAACTGTGGAACTACAACACTATGTTGAAGATTGACGATAAAGACTTTAAGGCAACTAATCCCGGCGTATGGTGTCACAGTCTGCACGATCTAATGGATCGTAATAAATTTACAGATTGGTCACAATACGGTCTTGACAAACCCGTAGAATGAAAGTATACTTAAAACATAATGGAACAAGAACGTTACGACACTTACATGAAACGCAGAATGAGAGAAGAAGACAATAAAATGTCACAAGATAACGCAATGCGTAAAGCAGAACGCAGTATTTGGGTAACCTTCAATAAAGAAGGCGTGCATATGTACCCTGGCGCAGATACTGATCCTAAACTAGCAACTGGCGATTGGGATGACGTATCATTCCTTGGCATTCCGCATCGTCATATTTTCCACTTTCGTGTTCGTATTGAAGTATTTCATAACGATCGCGACATTGAATTCATCCAGTTCAAACGCTGGATGCAACGACTCTATGACGTTGAAGGCGTATTAGAGCTTAATCACAAGAGCTGTGAAATGATCGCAGATGACTTGTACGAAGAAATTTCTACAAAGTATCCAGGCCGATTTGTAGAGATTAGTGTCGCTGAAGACAACGAAAACGGCTGTTCAATCTTTTATCCATATACACAAATCTAAAGGAAACCTGAATTATGGCTATTGAATTTAATCGTGATGCATACACAAAAGTATTTAACGATTTGGATAAATTCCGCGACTACTGTCGCTTTGAAGGAAAGGTCTACAATGAAGCAGATCTTTACAAAAAAGATGCTCCAGTTTGGCAGGCTTATCAAAAGTACCAAGGATGGCTGCGAGCTAAGGCACGTAATGTGGGACGCAACTTCAATACTCGGAGAAACTAAATGACTATTCATATTGTAGATATCGAAGCAGTAGATACACGTTATACTAAGCAATGGAAGGAGCATCTTCCAAAGCAACTGCAACGAGCTACAAATGAAAAAGTAAATGTCATTAGTGGAGGAGATACGCCTCAGGCAACTACGCCTGGGGCTTTTCTCAACTTTGGCGGTACAAACGTGTACAAGTCTAAACAACTCGAACAGATAGGAGAAATGTTCTGTGAAGGGAAAGTCAAGACTGGCGACTATTTTTTGTATACCGATGCCTGGAACCCTACAGTTATACAACTACGCTACATGGCAGAGCTACTTGGTGTTGATATTCGCATTGGTGGCTTGTGGCATGCTGGTAGTTATGACCCACAGGATTTCTTGGGAAGACTAATTGGTGATAAGCCTTGGGTGCGTTCAGCTGAACACAGTATGTTTAGCTGCTATGACCACAATTTCTTTGCAAGTGATTTCCATATCGATATCTTTGCACAAGGTGTACTAGACTGGACTGAAGAAGATGCAGATGTGCGTGAAGCTAACACTACAATACAACGTGTAGGCTGGCCTATGGAGTACCTGCGTAACAGTTTAGACAGTTATAAAGGTATGGAAAAGCGAGATCTTATCTTGTTCCCGCATCGTATCGCTCCTGAAAAGCAAGTTGAAATTTTCCGTGATCTAGCAGAACAACTTCCACAATACGAATTTGTTGTGTGTCAAGAGCGTGAACTTACTAAGAACGAGTATCACAACTTGCTAGGCGAAGCAAAGATGGTGTTCTCAGCTAACTTGCAGGAAACACTAGGCATTAGCTGGTACGAAGGTGCTGTTACTAATGCTATTCCTATGGTTCCAGATCGTTTGAGCTACAGTGAAATGGCACTACCTGAATTTAAATATCCAAGTGTTTGGACTGAAGACTTTAGCTCTTATAGAAGCAATAGAACTAAAGTTGTTGCACAAATTGTAGAGTACATGGAACACTATGACGACTTCCAAGTAAGTTTAAACAAGCAACGTACCAAACTTAACAAAGAATTCTTTTCAGGAGAAGTATTGTATGACGCAATCAAAGGATGATACAATCACTATTAATATAGATGATTATACAACAGATACTATCGATCTCGGTAATATCGACGGCTTAACTGTTGGCGGCTCTACTTTAAGTTGGTCTGGTGACAACATGTCAGATATTACATTTGACTCTAGTATAGATGATGGTACATTTACTATTGACATAAATGATTCTGGTACTATTGATTTATCGAACCTTGATATTAATCACCCTAACTGGGGATATATTAACACTAGTATCGATCCAGATGAAGTTGAACGCATGTGCAAAGAATACCCAGCACTAACTAAAGTATGGCAGAACTTTAAAAGCGTATACGATATGGTTAAACAAGACTATGAAGGCAAGAAAAAGGCAGGAGAAATTGATGATGATATTCCATTCTAAGGAGATACTATGCAACACACTATTCAAGAACTAATGGATAAGATTAGTGCAATGCACGGATTAGCTGTGCAAGCACATCGAGAAAAATACAGATCATCACCGGGCGAACCTTATGATGTCGATGGTGTTACACATCTTGTAGATCAGATCCAGGCACTAGCAGGTGATATTTACAATGATCGAACAGTTCATCCTAAACTAGCAGAGAAAAAGAAATGATTAAGAAACATTATTATAGTTGGCAAGACGTAGAAAAAATGTGTGTCAGTATTGTAAATCAAATGTACAAAGACAACTGGCGTCCTGATTATATTGTAGGCATTACACGAGGCGGTAATGTACCTGCTACTATTATTAGTAATATGACTGGTATTAGTTGTGAAGCACTTAAAGTAAGTTTGCGTGATGACAACAATGGGCATGGTAGTGAATCTAATTGTTGGATGAGCGAAGATGCGTTTGGTTATGTTTATAAAGATGAAGATAAAATTACTGGCGGTCCATTAGAAAAGAAAATTCTTATTGTTGACGATATCAATGATACAGGGGCCACGTTTAATTGGATTATGCAAGATTGGCAGGCAAGTTGTTTACCTGACGATCCTAAATGGAATCGTGTATGGGGTAACAATGTAAGATTTGCTACACTTACAGATAACATGGCTAGTGAAGTACTTGTTCCTATTAGTTACACATGTCACGAAATTAATAAGGCCGAAGAAGATGTTTGGCTTGTTTACCCTTGGGAGAATGTAAGTGAGTATTGAACCAGCTGATGACTATACTAGAGCATTAGAAAAAAGTATTGCATCTAAAAACGAAGAACTTAAAGAAATGGCAAGGGCTGGCGTTAAACAGCAAAAATGTCAATTACTTCGTGATCAAATTTTTCTAAAGATGCGTACTCTTGCGAAGTACAAAAAAGAGTTAAAATTAAAAAGGAAACAAGGAAGATGAACTTTAAAGACATTCCTTGGACAGACGTATTAATTGACACTAGAGACTTTACAGTGTTCAAAGACAAGTATCCTGTGACAGATGGACATGTTCTTTTTGTTCCTAAGATTGCAGATTGGGAAAACTTAGCAAAGTGCTATAAAGCGGCATATGCTTGGGGGTACGATTGGACCCACACCGGATACTGTGATGCGTATAACATTGGACAAAACATTGGAGAGTCAGCAGGACAAACTGTTGACTACCCCCATGTACACCTTATTCCTAGACGCAAGGGTGATATGGAAGATCCGCGAGGCGGAGTGCGTCATGTAATACCAGAGAAAGGAAATTATAAATTATGGCATGTGGATGCGGAAGATCGCCAACTGGAAAGTGCATAGGTTGGCATAAACTAAGTGAAGGTGAGTATCGTGAAAAACTTGCCGAATACGAAGACAAACAATTACAAAAGCGTTTAAAGGAGAATAAAAATGCAGGAACAACTAGTTAAGGCAGCACGTATGCATGCCGAAGGTGAGCTCGAAAGAGCAAAAACAAACATTATGGTTTATATGAACTCTAGTGTTGGCATTGGTGAACATTCAGATATTGTAGAAGCCATTCAAGAAGAACTTGATAAAATGGCAAGTGCAACTGATCGTATTGAAATGCTTAAAGAGCACTTCGGAGCATAATGAGTAGAACTCTTTTTATCGGTGACAGTCATAGTGCTGGATACGTTCTTAACAATAATGATGTAGCAGAGTTTTGGACTGGCAACAACTATGCAGAAATATATTCTGATTTAAATAATATCAACTCAGCAATATATGCACTGCCTGGTGGATCTAACAAAAAGTATCCAGTATGGATTAGTTATTTGTTAGATCAATACTCTGTAGACGAAATCTTTATACAAAGTACCTATTGGAATCGCTCTATAATCGGAATGTCTCCTAACTATGGAGAAGAACTGCGCAAAGATCAGTTTGTAAAAAGAATGGATGATAATGAAAAGGGTAACGTACATCGTTATACTGATTTATTCTTTAATGAAGACTATTTCGAATTAATGTTCGGAACATATCATAACATATGGACTGATTTTGAAGGATTTCGATTTGACTTTGACAACCCTCATGCACACGAAAACGTATACGAAAAGTCTTACAAATATACAAAAATGTGGCATGAAGAATTTACGCACTTACAATTAAGACAATATTTGTCAGACTTAATTGTAATTGATCATATGGTGGACGTTCCTGTTTATGTATGGAATATAAACAATAGAGTGCATATGCCAACCAATCGAAACTTGTTTGGAAAATTTAAAAATGTAAGTTTTTCTCCAATGAGTGCGGAAGACTTTTTACTTAAAAATAATAACATGAAGATTGAAACTATGCAAACAGACGGAGAACATTACAACAAAGATGTTCATGCCGCAATAGCAGAACACTATCTTCCTTATTTAAAAAACGAGTGTAATGTCTAAAGTAACTATTTTTTTAGGCGACAGTCACAGTGCAGGCTATACGATCGATAATGATGGTAGAGCGTTGCACTGGACTGACAACAACTATGCAGAAATATATTCATCTATTAACAATCAAGATAGTGCAATTTATGCACAAGCTGGAGGATGTAATAGAAAATTTCCTGTATGGCTAAGTTGTATGCTAGATCGATATAATGTAAATAAAATCTTTATACAAAGCACACATTGGAATAGATACTTAGTAGCAAATGATCCTAATTTAGACTTAGGAGAAAGTTACAGAGTAGATGCATTTTTAGAACGTAACGAAGATAGCGCCAACGGACTTGTGCATAGATATACAGACAAAAGATATGCAGGGAACCGCTACGAAGCACTAATGGGACAGTTTGAAGAATACTGGGACAAATACAAAGGGTTCAAAGGTAGTATAAACAATCCGCAAGGAGAATTTGATATACTTGAAAATCAATATCGATATACTAAGTTATGGCACGAAGCACTTACGCACCTTCAGCTTAGGGATTATATTGCAGATATGACCGTAATAGATCATATGGTAAGGAATACTGATATTCCTGTATATGTATGGACTATTAATAATCGAATACACTTACCTAAGAATACAGATCTATACAGAGGATTTGACAATGTAAGATTTATATATAATTCGGCAGAAGATTTCTTATTCGAACGACACCGAATGAAGATATCTAAGATGCTCGTAGCAGATAACGAACATTATAATTACGATGTGCATACTGCAATAGCAGAAAAATACTTACCATATATTGAAAAAAACTATTGACAAAAACCTAAATATATCATATAATAAAACAATAAGACATCCCCGTCTTTAACTCGGAGAAATAAATGAGCAAAGCAAACGAAATCGCAAAACGTATCATAGACGCCGGTGATAGGTATTGGGCAGGAGATAATATTTCTGCACATATTAACCAAGGCGAAAAACAACAACTAATCGACGAAGCAACTGTAAAATTTGAAGGTGTGCTAGACTCACTAGTAATTGATCGAGACACTGATCCTAATTCACAAGGTACAGCGCGGCGGCTGGCTAAGATGTACTTTAATGAGATTATGGCAGGACGCTATGATCCTATGCCTAAAGCAACAGCATTTCCTAATGATAGCGATGAACGCTATGAAGGTATGCTAGTAGTACGTTCAGAACTAAAGAGCATGTGTAGTCATCATCACCAGCCAGTTAGCGGTGTAGCATACATTGGTATTATTGCCGCAGACAAACTTATTGGACTTAGCAAGTACACACGTATTGCACAGTGGTGCGCTCGACGTGGCACACTACAAGAAGAACTTGCAAACGATATTGCACGTGAAATTGCAGGTGCAACTGGTGCAGAACACTTGGGTGTGTACATTCAAGCAACACACGGTTGCTGTGAGAATCGAGGCATTATGGCGCATAGCAGTCTTACACAAACAACTGTACTAAAAGGTGCGTTTAAAGATGATGCAGGTACAAAGAAAGAGTTCTTTGACAACATCAAACTACAACAGGAGTTTAGTTGCTAATGGGTGATTATATTGCAGTGCGCATGGCACAAGTTTTTATTGTAGTAGTATTTGTGATGGGTATGATTAGTCTTGCAAATGAACTTTGGACAGGGAGTCTTCCATTATGAAACTAAGATATTCAGAAGCATTTTACAGTGTGCAAGGTGAAGGCAAGTTTGTAGGAGTACCTAGTGTGTTCCTACGTACATTTGGTTGTAACTTTCGTTGCATGAACTTTGGTGTAGACACAAAGAAAGATCGTGTACAACAACATGCAGAAGGCAATCGTTACAATGAAGAAGTAAAGGCATTGATTGATGCAGGTGTACATGAAACAACAGAGAAGTTTGAAGACTTGCCTATCATTCACACAGGATGTGACACGTATGCAAGTATCTATCCTGAGTTCAAACACTTTAATCGTCAAGCAGAAGTTGAAGAAGTGGTTGAACATTTACTGTCGCTCACTCCAGAAGGCAAGTGGACAATGGACAATGGACAAGATGTGCATCTTATCCTCACAGGCGGAGAGCCGTTGTTAGCGTGGCAACGACTTTACGTAGAACTATTTGAACACCCACGCATGCAGGATCTAAAAAATGTTACATTTGAAACAAACACTACACAAAAATTACACGAAGATTTCTACAACTATCTTAACACTCAAGACAGATTTACAGTCACGTGGTCTTGTTCCCCGAAACTTAGTGTTAGCGGAGAACCTTGGGATACTGCTATCCTGCCTGCTGTCGCTAGTCAGTATAATACTGTTAACGGCAGTGACATTTATCTCAAGTTTGTTGTCGCTACTAATGACGATTTTGATGAAGTTGGCAGAGCTGTGGACGCATACCGTGACGCAGGCGTTGAGTGTCCAGTATATCTTATGCCGCTTGGGGGACGCTCGGAAGAGTATAGCCTCAATGTTAAAGATGTCGCCGAAGCATGTATGGAGCGAGGTTGGAGGTTCACACCAAGACTCCACATATCGCTATTCGGAAACGCCTGGGGAACTTAATAAGAAATTAAAAGAACTACCTCGTGGTATTAAGTCAGAGGAAGAATTTGAGAAGATAAGGAGACACATATGAAAGATCCCAAAGTAGTAGAACTTGTAAAGCAGTTTGAAAAAGATGTAAAAGCTCTTAATAAAACCTGGGTAGCATTACAAAGGTATGACGTATATGCTCGTGTAAATGTAGTAGGCGATTATACATATACAGAACCTAAGTATATCGAAGTAAGCGAAATTACACAACGTGTACCTTATATGAAAGAGGATTTATAATGGACGCAGGTCTATGAATACTCAGGTTAGCATAGGTATGCCTCACTTATTAGGCAATAGTGAGATAAATTTAAATCATCTAGCAAAAATTACCGGTGATATTCATTGGAATATTCAGTGTAAAAGTCCAGTAGATTTTTACAAAAACGGAAAACGTGTTTATAATAGTTTTTTAAAAATTGCATTTGATATAAGCGACACGTTTAGTGAAGGCAATAAATTTACAATATCTTCTTCTGGTAAGCAACTAGATGATTATATCTATCAAACTACGCATAATTTTTTAAACAGTAGTATTAGTATGTACACTATTGGTATTCATGTAGAAGATCATAAAATTATTAAGACAACTACTACTGGAAAAAAGTCTAATAATTTTTGGAAACTCTTTAGAGAAGAAAAGAAATCAATAGATTTTGATAAAATTTATAATACACGGTCTTATAAAACTTGCTATCTTACCGATTTCAATAGTGCAGGAATTTTATATTGTGCTAATTATATAAATTTTGCTTATAGGTATATGAACGACATAGGAATTTTTCAAGATATTCAAACACTATATTTCTTTGGAAATATAACGCCCAATGAACAAATTAAAATAGGACAAGAAGGGGCAAACTTAATAATGTTAAATAGTCAAAATCAACCTATTGCAAAATTTAATTTGCATGCAAACTATATCAAGGAGAACGTATAATGCATTGGTGGAATAAACTAGTAGGAAACAAAAAGGCAGAAGTATCTGCAGAACAAGTCGAACTAACTACAGAAGATGCTCGACGAGCAGCTCTTGATGCAGAAAAAGTAGAAGCTACTGCAAAAGGCGAACCTTGGGTTGCTGTACTAGATACACAGATCAATCCAGACAACATTCGAAACGGTTTCTTTGAGCTCGATTGGAATAATGAGTTTATCGAACAATTGCTTGATGCAGGATATAGCGGAGAGTCAAATGAACAGATTGTTGACGCTTGGTTCAAAACTATCGTTAGTCAGATGTTAGAAGAAGAAGGACAAGATACAGATCGAAACATGGGACATATCAATGTTGTTCCAATTGATAAAAACAAAAGTGAAGTATCATGATGCGTGACGATCTAATGGTACAACAGCAAGTGTCTACTGTATGGCAACACATGGTAGGTGTTATTTGTTTGAATCAAACAAACCGTAAACAAGTAAAGCGTGTTCTTCCTATGCTGTTAGGCATTTGTCCTACACCTGTACACTTGATAAATACTGCTCCAGACACAATCAAAATGATTATACAACCCTTGGGCATGTTGAATGTCCGAGAAAGGCGTCTTCGCCAAATGTCAAAAGATTACTTGACATGGGACGGAAATGATGCTACTATGTTATATGGCATTGGGAAGTACGGTAGTGACAGCTATAGACTTTTCTATAAGAATGAGATCCCCGACAACATCGGTGATCATGAATTGAAACGATATGTGGAAGAAGAACTAAATGGCAACTTATGTACTAGTTGATACAGCAAACACTTTCTTTAGAGCTCGGCATGTTGTACGTGGCGACTTAGACACTAAAGTAGGTATGGCATTACACATTACACTTGCTGGTGTAAAGAAGGCATGGAAAGACTTTGATGCAGATCATGTTGTGTTCTGCCTAGAAGGTCGTAGCTGGCGCAAGGACTATTACGAACCTTACAAGCGCAATAGGCAAGTCGCACGTGATGCGCTTACTCCTGCACAGCAAGAAGAAGATACTGTGTTTTGGGAAATCTTTGACGAGTTTAAAGACTTTGTAAGTACAAAGACTAACTGCACTGTTATGCGTCATCCGCAACTAGAAGCAGATGATTTGATTGCAGGCTGGGTACAATCACACCCTAATGACAATCATGTTATTATTAGCACTGACGGTGATTTTGCACAACTGATTGCACCTAATGTACGTCAATATAACGGTATACAAAACGTTACTATTACGCATGAAGGTTACTTTGACGACAAGGGTGCGCCTGTAGTAGATAAGAAAACTAAAGAAGCAAAGCCTGCGCCTGAGCCTGACTTTATGTTGTTTGAAAAGTGTATGCGTGGCGATACTAGTGATAATGTGTTTAGTGCTTATCCTGGTGTACGCAAGAAAGGCACAAAGAACAAAGTCGGACTTATTGAAGCATACGAAGACAAAGGCACTAAAGGCTACAATTGGAACAACATGATGCTACAACGTTGGGTAGATCATGAAGGTGTAGAACACCGTGTACTAGATGATTACAATCGTAATGTAACACTGTGTGATTTAACTGCACAACCTACAGACATTAGAGAAATAATTAATAACACTATTGCAGAAGTAGAACCTAAAGACATTACACAAGTTGGTATGCGTCTTATGAAGTTCTGTGCTAAGTGGGATATGCAACGTATTGCAGACCAGGCAGCAACTTTTGCAGAACCATTACAAGCGAGGTACCCTAAATGACATTAAAAGCAAAACCTGTACTAAAAGATAAATTTTGGATTGTAGAAAACGATGGAGAAAAAGTAGGTACAATGTCCTACAACGACGAACAACGTTACATGTTTACTAGTGCTGTTGAAACTTGTTTTTTTGACAATACTCGTCAAATGAAGAAAAGATTTGGTGTAGACATTGAATGGGGAGACGCTGTAACTAATATTGAAAATGCAGAACAGTCTTATGAAGTACACGGATTTCCGACTAGTGTTAAACCGTTTAATGCATTGTATGATATAAAGCAAAAACTTCCTTTATTTACAAAAAGTGAAAAATCAAAAAGTTTATATTGTGCAGGGTATTATATAATCCGGTTTGACAAAGGATGGGTTAAATCTTTTTGTCCAAAGTTGATTACTATTGAACGATACAAGTCTCAAGGTCCTCTAAAAAGTGAATTAGAAATGAAGCAAGCATTAAGTAAGGCAAATAATGGAACCTCTTAATACACACGAAATAGAAAAATTTATTTCGGCAGTAAAGAATGCTGAAAATAGTCATTCAAAAGAATTACGAATCGATATACAAAATGCAAAGAACTTAGCATTTACACTAGGGTTAGTAATGAGTCGCTTACATGGTGACTTAGAAAAACTAGTAGTATCGCAAGATGATAATCAAACTATTGAAATAAATTTAGATCAAGGTGGGTCTTGGGGTTAAATACTCTGTTAAAGAGATAAATATATACGTAGTTAATTAAGGAATACGTATATGAGCAGACCAAAGCCAAATGTACTATTAGAGTTTGTAGATAGTAAAACTTATCGAGCAGAACAAGTGTTAGAAGCAGAGGCTATCTGGGCTGTTTTCTATAAAGATAAGCCATTTAATTTGAAAAGCTCTAATGCAATTACAAATTATCCCGGTCCTAAATATAAGAAAACAAGTTTTTCAAATCCGGGACATGCATTTAATCTTGCAGAAAAACTTAACAAGACATTTAATACACACGAATTTGTAGTTGTAAGACTTACTGAAGGTGAGTTCGTCTTAGAAGAAGAATGAACTGGAAAGAAACATATACTAAAATATTCTTGAAAGAACTAGGCAAAGCAACTTCAGAGTTAAATGTTAAAGAATATATGCCTCTATGGTGGCAAAATAACCGTAACAAAGGTGAAGGCGGATTAAGACTTACAGATACAGGATATGAAGCCTTACAAGAAATTGAGTTGACTACGTACGATATACCCTATCCCAAAGATATGCCTCTTACAACACAAGTTATTATCTTTTTAGATCAATTTATTGATTGTCCATACTATCTTACAAACAGAAGTATTACAGTAACGAACGAAAAGAAAGCAGTCGAGCTTACTCTTTTTAGCGGCGACTTACGCAAGTATGGTTTAACAAAAGCAATGAGTAGATCAAAAAAATCTTAAAAAAAGGTTGACATTTATTCTAATGGTGCTATACTATATGTATAGTTAGAAATTAGCACTGATGACTTAGAAGGGTAATACAAATGGAAAATTCAGCACTACGTACAGTTACGCCTAACAAGGCTAAAAATTCAATTCAACGAGCTTTTGCAAAAAAGCGTCCAATCTTCCTGTGGGGACCTCCAGGTATTGGTAAATCAGATATTATTCACCAAATTGGTGACTATATGGATGCTCATGTTATTGACATTCGTTTGTCGCTGTGGGAGCCTACAGATATTAAAGGTATTCCGTACTACAGCGCAAACGATAATGCAATGGTATGGGCTGCTCCGTCAGAGCTTCCTACACAAGAGTTTGCGGCAAAGTACAAAAACGTTATTTTGTTCTTAGACGAAATGAACTCAGCGGCACCAGCAGTGCAGGCAGCAGCTTATCAACTTATCCTTAACCGCAAGGTAGGACAATACGTACTGCCAGACAATGTCCTTATTGTTGCGGCAGGCAACCGAGAAGCAGACAAAGGTGTTACATATCGTATGCCTGCTCCGTTAGCTAATCGCTTTGTACACTTGGAAATGGCAGTCGACTTTAATGACTGGTTCCAGTGGGCAGTAGCAAATAATATTCATAGAGATGTTGTTGGTTACTTGACGTTTGCTAAAAAAGACTTGTATGATTTTGATCCAAAGTCACCGAGTCGTTCATTTGCAACGCCTCGTTCGTGGTCATTTGTTTCAGACTTACTTGATGACGATTTGGGTGATGAAGAAACAACAACAGATCTTGTATCAGGTTCAGTTGGTGAAGGGTTGGCTGTCAAGTTTATGGCACACCGCAAGGTAGCGTCAAAGATGCCTAATCCAACTGATATCTTAGCAGGGAAGGTTAAAGAGTTACAGAACAAAGAAATCAGTGCTATGTATTCCCTTACTGTTTCTCTTTGCTACGAGTTGAAAGAATCATCAGACAAGAATGATAAAAAGTTTGATGACAAAGTCAACAACTTCCTGCGCTTTGCAATGGACAATTTTGATACCGAGTTAGTTGTTATGGGCATTAAGCTCGCACTTACTCAGTATGCATTGCCCATTGATCCAGACGAAGTAGAATGCTTTGATGAATTCCACGATCGTTATGGAAAATACATTAAAGCCGCACAAGGCGTTTAATGATACAAAGAGTGGGTTCTTTCGGACCCACTCTTTTTTCGGTTGACAAACTTTGTAAATAATGTATAATATACATATAAGTTGAAATAAAGGACATAGCACAATGAGCGATATGAGCAAAACAAACTGGACACCTGATCCAGATATTACTATCGAAGCACTTGAAGAAATGCGTGTAGATGTGCTTGATCGTATTATTGTTGCACGAGTAGGGTTGCTACTACGTCACCCTTTCTTTGGTAACATGGCCACACGTTTGCGCATTATGTCAGCAGACGATTGGTGTCCTACAGCAGCCGTAGATGGTAAGAATCTTTACTTTAACACTCAGTTTTTTAACGCAATGTCAAACAAAGAAATTGAGTTTGTTATTGCACATGAGATTCTTCATTGTGTATTTGATCACCTAGGACGTAGAGACGACAGAGATCCTACACTTTATAACATTGCCGCAGATTATATTGTAAACAATCTACTAGTACGTGACCGTATTGGTGAAATTCCTAAACTAGTTAAATGCTTCCAAGACTTCAAATATACCGACTGGACTTCAGAAGAAGTATATGATGATTTGTTTGAAAAGTATGACGAAGAAGAACTTAAACAAATAGGCGAGTTACTAGACGAGCACCTTGATTGGGGTGAAGACGATGACGGCAACGAAGGCGGCAGTGAAGGTGAAGAAGGTGAAGACAGCAACGGTAATGCTACTAGTAAGAAACGCCCTAGCTATTCTAAAGATGACTTACGTAAGATTCGAGACGAAGTAAAAGAAAATATGCTAAGTGCCGCACAGAGTGCAGGTGCAGGTAATGTTCCATCTGGTGTACAGCGTATGATCAAAGAACTTACAGAGCCTAAGATGAACTGGCGTGAGCTTATTCGAATGCAAATTCAAAGCACAATTCGTAATGACTTTACTTTTCAACGCCCGTCACGCAAAGCATGGCACACCGGTGCTGTATTGCCTGGAATGAACTATGATGAAACAATTGATATTTGTATTGCACTAGACATGAGTGGATCAATTGGCAATGCACAAGCTGAAGACTTTTTAGGCGAGATCAAAGGCATCATGGAAGAATTTAAAGACTACAATATTAAATTATGGTGCTTTGATACTAAAGTGTATAACGAACAAGACTTTAGTGCAGACAGCGGTGAAGACTTGCTAGACTATGAGATCATGGGTGGCGGCGGAACTGACTTTATGGCGAACTGGCACTATATGAAAGAAAACGATATTCAGCCTAAGAAGTTTATTATGTTTACAGATGGGTATGCTTGGGATAGCTGGGGTGAAGAAGACTACTGTGATACAATCTTTCTTATTCATTCGCATCATGATAAAAATGTACAGGCGCCATTTGGTATAACAGCACACTACGACGAACATGTTGCATAAGAAAGAACCTAATCCATTAAATGTTTTCGATGTGAGGCAAGTTAGAGCTGCGCCCCCTCACTTTGATTATATTAATTTACCTACAAAATATAATCTAGAACAGAGTCTTACTAAGTGGATTAACAAAAACTGCAAACACAGATTTTATTTAAGCCGAAATGTAGTACTCGATACTGAAAGAAAAGTAATAAATGTCATTACAGTAGGGTTTGAAGAAAATAAAGATATGAGTTATTTCATGTTGGCGTGTCCACATTTGAAATATAATTAAATAAAGTACGCATATATAATACATAAGGAGTAAATTATGAGCGAAGAAAAACAAGTTTCTGAATCTGCGGTTGCAGATAGTACACCAGAAATGCCGGCACAATCCGGACCTGATCTAACTGTACAAGATCTACAAAATCTTAAATCAATCATTGATGTTGCTAGTCAACGTGGTGCATTCAAACCAAATGAAATGATGACCGTTGGTCAAACTTATTCTAAACTAGAAGTGTTCTTAGAAGCAGTATCTAAAGCACAACCCCAACAAGGAGCATAAAATGGCACTTAAACATGTAGGCAGAGTTGCCGCAAACAGAAGAAAAGTAGTAGTAGCATATAGAGTAGTTCCAGACGAACCAGAGAACTGTGTAGTTGTAACAACTGAAAATCTTTCAGCAGACGAACATGATGCACTAATGAAGTCTGTAGAATCAGCTGCTGGACAAGAAGCAGAAGAATTTGCTGTCGCAATGGGTCGTTCATACTTACCCGATGGACGTAACATGCTTGCCGGTTTCCATACTACAGGAAAGATGCGCAAAGTACCGTCAGCAGACATTGAAATGACACCAAACGGTAACACTACAATTAATCTTGCAGAGCTTAACAAGATG
>Ga0222719_10001923_pt1 | contig 19530 bp, 28 predicted proteins | sample C33_34DmetaG_FD_165039 | JGI IMG/M metagenome (GOLD analysis project Ga0222719, IMG submission 165039) | Estuarine water microbial communities from San Francisco Bay, California, United States - C33_34D | ecosystem: Environmental > Aquatic > Marine > Unclassified | place: USA: California... | reverse complement strand
CAGAAGTAGTAACACCGAAACACCCAGATAAAATCTGTGATAGAATATCAGATGCAATTTTAGATGCTTGTTTAGAGCAAGATCCTAATTCAAGAGTAGCAATAGAAACCATGGGAGGTCATGGTATTATAACTGTTACTGGAGAACTGACAACCAAAGCATTTGTAGATATATCAGAAATTGTTAAAAAAGTTTATGGTAAAGATATTGGTGTACAGACAAACATAGTAAGACAGTCGCCCGAAATAGCTCAAGGAGTTGATACAGGAGGAGCTGGTGATCAAGGTATAATGATAGGTTATGCTTGTGACGACAATAAGGAAATGGTACCCCAAGAGTATTATTTAGCAAGAAAATTAGCACAGCGCATATACGAAGAATATCCATTTGATGGTAAAACTCAAGTTACATTAGATGGAACAAGAGTTAGGGTTGTAGCATCATTCCAAAATACTTCTACTAAAAAGCTAGAAGATCTTTGTACTAGGTTTTTCAAGGTATTAGATATAGAAATTAAATCTCTGCATTGTAATCCTGCCGGTGATTGGTCACTAGGAGGGTTTGATGCTGATGCAGGATTGACTGGTAGGAAGTTAGCAGTAGATAACTATGGACCTAGAGTGCCTCTCGGAGGAGGAGCATTTTCTGGTAAAGATGCCACTAAGGTAGATCGATCAGCAGCATATATGGCTAGAAGAATAGCAGTGGACTACTTAAAACGATTTAAGGCTAAAGAGGTACTAGTTAGGGTAGCTTATGCAATAGGTCAAGATCAACCATTAGAAGCAACAGCAATAGTGGATGGGAGTACTACAGTGATACGTGACTATGATTTAAGTCCTAAGGGTATTATTAAATTCTTAGATTTAAAAAAACCAATATTCAGTAAGACAGCTGAATGGGGACATATGGGTAATAATTTTAAATGGTTATAATATGAGTGATTCAATTAAAAAATGGCATGAAATGCAAGAGGCTAAAAAGAATAGTCAAACAGCAACCTCAGCAGGTACTTTTATTTATGAATCTCCCGATGGAGGAGATACTATAACAAGAAGACCATTTCATGGGGATATATCAGAAAGAGAAACTATTAAACATCCTGAATCAAAACTTAGACAGGATGCTTATAGGTTACTATGTGAGAATGACGAAGACGTTATTCGTTTAGCAATGAAAATATTAGATATAGGATCATAAATGTTAGACCCCACAGTTACTACTCAAATAAGATTACTTAAGGAAAACTACAAACAATTTCCTAATAAGGAACACTACGATATGAAGTATGTTGATATTTCTAATATTGACAAGTATTCAAACGACCTAAAAGCTGTAGTAGATTTAATTAATGAGGAAATAACAGACTGGGACGATATCCCTAATTATGAAACTGTACTAAGACGTTTTCAAGCTAACTCTCATTGTTTACTTTTTTACTATAACGAAGAATGTATAGGTTGGAATTGGGGTAACGATAACGTCTGTCTTGATTGGCAAACTAACATTCAAGATCTTCCTTCTGGTGAGCTATATGGAGGAGGTTGTTACGTATCAAGGAATGTTGATAGACCAGCAGATGCAGGTTTATATAACTATAATAAAATATTTGATTACTGGATAAATGAAATGGGATATCATACTATCTATGGATATATAGACAATTGGAATAAACCTGCTTTCCGAGTAAATTATAGAAATGGGTTAACACCTTATGACTATTTAAAATGATATATGCTACTTTTCTTACAGGTGAGGAATATAGAAAAAAATATACTCAACAAGTTCTACGTGAAGTAAAAGATAAAGATGTACATATATTAACAGATAGACCTGAACTGTTTCCGGAATGTAAAACTGAACTGTACGACAGAGAGGTATTTAGTTACTATGACAAACTTACGTTTCTAGTACGGACTGTTATAGAAAGAAAAGAAAGAGTTACATTTATTGATTGCGATTGGTTTTCAGGTCTACATACCGGGATAGATATAGAACCAGATACATTCTATACCTATGCCTTATTTAATTTTAATAATTTTAAATACATGCCATTTGCACAAGAAGGAATAGATATGGTCCAAAATGTTCTTAAGGAAAATAAATATAATTTAATGAGGGAGGTATATATTGGTGAAGCATTAATGTCCCTTCCTTATCTAGATTCTATTCAAGATATTTTGAATGATTTAAAGACTCTACAGAAGGTTTGGGAAAATACATTTAATCAAAATGTTGATGTAAATAGTAAATTAGCAAGATATGCTAGTTATGGTGTAGGATTCGGAGAAGGAGGAGCATTGACTGCTGTTCTTCAAAAATATAATGTCACTCTAAAAGATGTCGATAGAAAAAAGTTTATACACAATAATACAATTTAATGTATAGAACTAGCTCCATATCAGATGAACAGCTTCTATTTCTAAAAAAATTAATAGATAAAGCTGACCCTCCTGTAGGTGCACATTTAGAAACAATCAAATCAGCCCCTGGGATTGGGAATAATAAAAGCACTCAATTTGATAGTTCACTACTTACTTTGACCCCCTTAGGTTTAACTAACAATACTAAGTTACTTGAATGGTTAGAAAAGTTCACCGGTATTAGTAGCAACTTTATAACTAATCTACATCTTAATGATATGAAAGAAGGTGCATACTTTAATCCTCATTTTGATAATTACCATATAAAAGTTTCTGATACTTATACGTTTTTGTTAGAAGAACCCAATAAGGGTGGGGATTTTATATTAGATGGAAGAACTATGACTTGCAATAAAAACAAAGTGGTTATATTTAATGGAGGTAAGTACCTTCACGGTGTAACAAAAGTTAAAAAAGGTACTAGAAAATCATTTATAGTTTTTTACAACCAACCTACAAATAAAGAATCTAAATCACTAATATGAGTATACTGATAGTCACAGTAGTTAGAAGTGGTTCTTCCAGGTTACTAGAAGCTATATCAAAAGCCCACGGTAAAGTAGGAATACTTGAACCAACAACTCCAGGGTATATTGCTGAATTTGATCCATCTAAAGATATAGTTAAGATAGCAGTTCAAACACTTGCAACTTCAGATACCATAGAGTTAATAGACAAATTTGATAAAACCATTCTTTTAGATAGGAAAGATAAACTAGCACAAGCTATATCGTACCTTAACTTACATACACACTTAAAAGGTAAACATAACAGCAAATATGTTAGTAAGGAATTTGCTCAAGAAGAGATAGATGGTGCTCTTCAACGTTTAGAGGACACTAGAAAACAACTTACAGAAATATCTAAAGTAACCTCTATTCCTATTGTCTACTTAGAAGATTTAATCCAATTTAAAGATATCGGAGTAGAGTATGATAAATCACTTTTCGTTAAACAACTTAAACTTAGACAAGAAAAAGAGCAATTAATTTAGTTGGTAGTCTGAACTATTTCAACAATATTTATATATGAATACACCTTTACTATGAGTATTTTGATAATTGCAGTAGTTAGAAGTGGTTCATCTAGGCTTCTTCAAGCAGTATCTCATGCATACGGTAGAGAAGGAATTTTTGAACCAACATCTCCAAAGTATATTGCTGATTTTGACCCATCTAAAGATATAGTTAAGATAGCAGTTCAAACACTCACAACTTCTGATACTATAGAGTTAATAGGCAAATTTGATAAAACCATTCTTTTAGATAGGAAAGATAAACTAGCACAAGCTATCTCGTATCTCAATTTGAAAATCCATATGAACGGGAATTACGATAGTAAATACGTCAGTAAAGATTTTACACAAGACCAAATAGATGAGTATCTCAGTAGATTAGAGGATACTAGAAAACAACTTACAGAAATATCTAAAGTAACTTCTATTCCTATTGTCTACTTAGAAGATTTAATCCAATTTAAAGATATTGGAGTAGAGTATGATAAATCATTTTTCGTTAAACAACTTAAACTTAGACAAGAAAAAGAGCAATTAATTTAGCTGGTAGTCTGAACTATTTTAACTATATTTAAATATGAATGCACCTTTTCTATGAGTATTTTGATAATTGCAGTAGCTAGAAGTGGTTCATCTAGGCTTCTTCAAGCAGTATCTCATGCATACGGTAAAGAAGGAATTTTTGAACCAACAACTCCTGGCTGTCTCGCTGATTTTAATCCTTCCACAGACATAGTTAAAACAGCAGTTGAGACTCTCCCCTTAGCTGATCATTTAAAATTAATTCGTCAATTTGATAAAACTATTTTACTAGATAGAAAAGATAGATTAGCACAAGCTATTTCTTATCTCAATTTGCAAACCCATATGAAGGGGAATTACGATAGTAAATACGTCAGTAAAGATTTTACACAAGACCAAATAAATAGGTCACTCAGTAGATTAGAGGATACTAGAGAACAACTAGAGGATATATCAAAAACATTGTCATTACCTATTGTTTACCTAGAAGATTTAATAGCCCTAAAAGAGATAGGAGTAAAGTACAGTAAGTCATTCTTTGCTCCAGAATTTAAACTCAGACAAGAAAAGAAACAGTTATTTTAGTTGGTAAGCAGCAATTATTTTCTTATATTTAAGTATGATTCAACCTTATAACCCTACTCGTTCGAAAGCATGGCTTGAGAGATACCTTAAAAAGAATTACTTTAAGAAGAAGTATGACCGTTATATGTGGTGGCGTTCTTATACTCTTAAGAATCCTCCTCTCAGTAATAAACACCCTCTTCGAGATAGAATTCTTAATGGCGATTTTGACTTAGGTCCTTTTATGTTCGAAATACAATTAGTAGAGCATCGTATTAACGAAAAGTCTCTTAATCATAAACACGAAGATACTTTTAGAGAAGATATACAGCTCGATAAAGCTCGTCGTAAACGTCTACAAGAAGATAGAGATAAAGACGAACGTACTAAGTTAGAAGACCTTAAGAAAGCATTTGTTAATGAGTTAAGGATTACTAAAGAACAGTACGATAGAGAGGTTATTAAGTCTCATAAAGACCTTATTACTTTTTATTATAAAATGGAAGACAAGTTTGGTAAAAGAGCTATTCTTTCTAAATTTAAACCAAAAGGCCTAAGACTAGCCTCAGAACGCTGTTAATAGTCTATTTATATATATTAACGTTAATTAAATAAATTCAAATGAAAACAATTCTAATTATTGTACTGGTTTTGGCGGTTGTAGCTGGAGCAGTATGGGTAGGTACGAAGTATTTCGGACTTACTAAAGACGAAGACAAGGACGGTATTCCAGACGAAGTGGAAGATACTGTCAAGGAAGTTAAACGTAGAGCTAAAAGAGTAAAAGAAGAGCTCAAAGACGTCAAAGACGCAGTCAAAGACGTGGTTGACCAAGCCGGGGATGTAGCCGGAGCTGTTAAAGGTAAACCAAGAAAAGGTAGAAAGCCAAGAGCTAAGAAAACCTCTAAATAATGCAGCAGAATATTAATGTCGACATCAACCAAACACAATCGGTTACATGTGAAGAGTGCAGCGGAGTATACTTCGAACAAGCTCTCATTATCAGAAAGGCTTCAGGACTCCTTACAGGTCAAGCCAAGCCTAGTTACATCCCAATACCCGTCTTCAAATGCGGAGACTGCGGACACGTCAACGATGAATTCCTCCCAAAGGAAATTCAACCCCTTGACTGATAGTTATTGTGGATTGCATGAATATGAATAAAGAGGCTTCGGCCTCTTTTTTTGTATTATATATCTATTTATAGTAAATAACGAGTTTTATATAACTGTTCTAAGTAATCGTCACGGCAATGAGGGTTTCCTTTAAAATCGCAGTATATGAAACTTTTACTATTTTTATTAAGTTTCTTATTTGGCTTTAGTGCAGTAGCACAAGAGATTAAAATAGGAGACGTAACGAATAAAATCCAGCTAGGTGATCTAGCCGGTAACAGAGACCTTGCCTTTGGAGTACGTAATGTACTTGAAGAGGTCATCCAGGACAAAGGGTTCGATCTTAACCCAAATAGTTCTTTAGAAATTACTGTAGACATATTATTCTTTGATGTAAAGAAGAATAACGTACAACTTGCCATATACAGTAAGAATACTGATATATACTCTATTATAGCAAGAGCATCACTAAGAAAAAACGGAAAGAAAAAAAAGCAAGTTACTGCAAAAGGACAAGCTAAATCTATATCAACAGCTACTCTTATTATAGATGAGGGTGGTAAGTTTTCCCAAACAAATGTTTCTACAGCAATGAAGAAGTTGTGTGAGGACTTAATTGATAAACTTAAAATTTAATGAAAAAATTATTACTATTTTTATTATTACCTTTATTTAGCTACGGACAGAATGTCCAAGCTTTTTTAAAGCACTACAATAACACTACAGATGTAGAGATTACATCTGAGGTTGCTATTCAAGAAGGTGATACCTTACGTACTGAAGTTCATTTGGTAGCAGTTGGTTCTGATGACTATACTGCTTTAGCTGATGCTAAGTACTTATTTTTAGACCTTCAATATAACCATAAGATACTATCACCTATTACTAACGGATACACTTTTACAGCAATAGATAATATTGGCTCAAGTAATAATGTAACTGAATTATATGATTTTTCTAGTACTAGCTTTAGTGAACTTACCCCTAATTTAATCGAGGCATACACCAGATGGCAATCTAACGAAGCAACTTATTCAGAACAAAATGCTGTATGGAGTGTAAAAAGGATAGCAATACAAATGTCAGTAAACAGTATTCAAGACCTATTAGATGCTTCAACTATACAAACAGACTTACCAATATTTGAATACATTTCAGTTGTTAAAGCTGGTGGAGCAGACGAAACTGAACCAGAAACAAGAATTAATTTAGGTACTATTCAAGATTCAAATGGAGCTAATATTACTTCCTTTTATTCTTCTTTCAGTAATAAGTTCCAATATAGTGTAGATCCTGCTACCACTTATTCTGCTAAACTACATTTTGATTTACCGGACACTTTAGATCCTACTAACTTTAAAGTATTTGTTGGACAAAATTTAGAACAAGAAGCAACAGAATATACTTTAGATGCAAATGCTGATGTAATAATTAACGAAGTAGAGTTAGATTCTACTTACTATTCTTATAACTTAGAACCTATAGATGGTTCGTATATTCCAGATGTACATACAGTAACAGATGCTTATAGAGCATTTAAATTCTTAAATGATGTAGGTATAAATGGAGGAGATTTTATATACAATAACTTTGAAGGATTCTCAGCAGATGCTAACCTAGACGGAACATTAAACTCAGCAGACACATACGGTATACTTGCTTATGTAATGGGAGTTGATGTTTCAGGAGGTACAGGAGACGGACCTGGTTACTGTCTACCAACTCAAAATGAGGACGGTACATGGTACCACGGTTGTACAGCCACAGTTAAAATAGAAGACTACAATGAGGATGTGTTAGGAGCTTCAGTAGCACTAAATCAATCAGAAGGAGGTACAGGAGGTGGATGGTCAAGTACCTTTACTCCTACAGAAGACGGACAGACATTTACTTTCGGTTTCTGGCATCATGTTGATTTAGATCAATCACATAGTACAGCTTACCCTGCTGATGTAACAGTTAGTTCTGCTAAACAAGCTCCCGGTATAAGCATGTCAGCTAAGGCAGTTGGTACAGTCAACTTCGATATGGTAAGTAAAATAGAAGGAGGACAAGTAATAGTAGAACTTAACCATTCAGGAGAACCAATCGTAGGAATGCAAGCTAGAATAAAATACGATACAGATAGATTAATTCTCAAAGATATAGTGTATGATACGGGTAATACAGCTACTAACTTCTCTAAACCGTTGAATAAAGGATTACTATTCGGTAGCCTATCAGTAGATGGTTCAGCTAACATTAAAGAAGGAACCCCATTTAAATTAGTATTCGACACAGTCGGTACAGTTAACAATACAACAGGTTTATTCTATTTCGAAAATACAGATGCTGTTAAAGCTAACGGCGATAAAATGAATTTAAACATACAATAAAATGAGCTACAGATTTCAAAAAATATATTATACAATTCTATTCTTATTGTTTTTAGCCTGCACACCAGACTATGATTTTATAATAGAACCGTACACATTCGTACCTGAAACTTTAGTAATAAAAGAAGATGTAGGTATAAAGTTAGATAGTAACTTTGCTACAACTGAAGTTAGAATGAACGTAAAGCTTAGTAGTTCAGGTAACTACTACATAAAGGTTTTAAACATTGCAGGTAAAGTAGTCGCTAAAGAGCTAGTTAATGGTAAAATTGGTGACAACATCTTTACAGTTTACACTTCAACTCTCCCTAAAAGTTCTTACAGGTTAGAGTTATTTCATGAAGATAATAAAGTAGGAACTTCATTAATAAATTTACAATGAAAAAGTTAATATTCGCAGTAATAGGTTTTATCGCATTTAGTTGTACTAACCCTTCAGCAGAAGAAGGATTAGCAAACTTAGAAGCAGCTTTAGCTGAATTAGAAGCAGCTCTATCTGGTATAGATGTTAATCAAATGTTAACCGATGTAGCTACTATGCAAGATCAAGTAGAGTCTATGGAGGATGATGTTGCTCTATATGCAGAACAAGTTGAAGAATGGGAATCTCAAATCGAAAGTATATTAGCTGATTTAGCTGGAGTACAAGAGATTATAGATAATGCAGGTACTAAAGATCAAGTAGAAGCAATTCTAGCTGATTTAGCAGATACCCAAGCACTGATTGATCAGTTAGTACTATTAGCTGATTATGACTATGACGGAGTAATTAACGGACTAGACAAATGCCCTGATACAGAAATTGGAGCTACTGTTGACGAAGATGGATGCTCTGCTGAACAATTAGAGGATTAAATTATGAAAGATTTTTTTAAAGACCTCAAGAATCAAATTATAGCCGGGGTAGGAGTGGCAATAACTGCTGCCGGTACATTGTTTCTGGATGTCATTAAAGATAAATTAGGTTTGGCTGATGAAGAGCCTGTTCAAACAGAGCAGGTAATTCAACAACCAGCTTCTCCTGATATTATTATTAACATTCCAGAACAGAAAAAAGATACCGTCGTAAAGAAGGTATATGTTAAACCAAAACCAAAAAAGACTGAAACCGAAAAACGTAAGGACGAAGGTCTGGATTGGTAATCTCGCAGTAAAAAAAGAGACCGATAGCGGCAACTATCGATCTCGCAGTAAAAGTTAAAAGTAACCATTAAAAACAAAAACTATGAACAATTACATTAACCCTTATTCTTTAATAAAAGAAATTTATTCCGAAGCTACAACTTTTTCTGAAAAAAGTTTGGCTATTCTTATCGGATTGTGGACAGCAACATTAGTAACACTTACCGTAACTGGTATTGGTAAGGTTATTTTTGAACTTGTAACCAATCCATCACAATTTAACGACGTAACTTGGGGCATCTTCGATACCCTTGGTTAAAAAGCTTTTAGTATTAGCTCTAGCAGTTAGTACAACAGCATTTGGACAGCGTATAGGTAGAACAGTAACTGAAGATTACACAGCGGAATTTGAAAGACAAGCCTCAGTCTACGAAATTCCAGAATACATGGGTGAACCAGTTCCTGTTGCTATACTAAGCATTGGAGTAAGTGAAGAAATACTCAATCAATATCCTGAATTAGGAGACTATAGAGTTGGATTAGGATTATCTAACATTACAGTTGCCTTCATGGAAGAAACATTCCGTTTTGATTTCGTTGAAACAAAAGACGAGATTAAAAATAGGATGGTAACTCAATATAAAGCTTCAGCCAAAGGACTACTAACCGAAAAGTATGAACTTAAAGGTAATATAGTAGGAGCTAAATACTTTGGATATATAGAAGTATACGATTTTTCTATCTCAGAAGATGAAACTATAAACCTAAAAGATGGAGTAACTAATAAACTTGTAACTAGATTAGGACTTCAAGTTAGATTAGTAGACGCTCAATCAGGACTATATATGACCGGTTCAGGTTTAGGTAAATCCACTACTACAAGAGAGATGACATTACTAAATGATGAGAATCTTGAAGAAGTAGCGTTTAATCAATCTTCTATTGGTACAGCTACCAAAAAAGCTCTTAACACCGCAGTATATAAAATAGTTAAGAGAATGAGACAGAAGAAGATCTTTGACCACTAAAGGTTATGAGACGGTTACTATTTTTCATAGTAATTACTGCGATGGGGATGGGTAAGGGTCTATCACAGACCCTCATCCAAACCTATACTGATAGATGTACTGGAGCAACTCAAGTGTTCTCTGTACCTATGAATGGACAAACTGTCGTAGCTTTTTACAATAGGTCTAAAGTCTTTACTTCTCAAGATTTTCAAGATGGAACTCTTCGGGCATGGTTAGAAGAGACCTATTTATGGTGGACGAGTCTAAGCCCTTGTTCTACAGCACAAACAGGAGCAACAGCTACACAGCAGACTACTCAACAAACCACGCAGCAGGCTACACAAGCAGCTTCTAATGCAGCAGCATCAGCAGCATCAACAGCTAAAGTAGAAGTACCAGTTACTCCTCCTGCTCCGACAACACCGTCGACAAATGCACCACCTACCAATACTTCACAACCTACAACTACAGAAACATCTACACCTCCTCCTACAGATACTAGTACAGCGAATAGTACTGCTGGTACTGAAAACACATCTGCTGGGGGAACAGATAATGCTAGCACGGGAACTGATAACTCAGGAACAGATACTAATCAAGGCTCAACGTCAGAGACGCAATCAAGCTCAGAACAAAGTGATACGTCATCGACAGAGACTTCGCAATCTACAGAGGAAACTACATCAACTGACTCATCCGAATCTTCGTCGACAGAAGATAGCTCGTCAGAAACGTCTTCTGAGGACACATCAGAATCTTCTACTGAAGAAACATCAACAGAAGAATCAACCGAAGACGTAGAAGAAACTACCACAGAAGAGAGTACCGAAGAATCAAACGAATCAGAAACCGAAGAGTCTACTGAAGAGTCTACTGAAGAAGAAACAACTGAAGAAAGCACCGAAGAGGAGAGCACAGAGGAAGAAACTACCGAAGAAGAATCTACAGAAGAGGAATCAGAAAACGAAGAATCAGATGAAGAAAGTAGCGAAGAAGAATCTGACGAGGAGTCAGAGGAAGACACAGAAGAAGAATCAGAGGAAGAGGAGTCTGAAGACGACGAATCTGAAGAAGATGAGGAAGAAGACACAGAAGAGGAAAGCAACGACGAAGATGAAGAGGAAGACGATAAGAAGAAAAAGAAAAAAAGAGCTCTTGCTCCTCCAGTCGTTATGGCAAACATGCTTTCCCAACAAGGACCTGATGGAAGTTATACCCAAGCAGCTATGTTTGGAATCTCACAATCATCACTACTCGGAACTGAAACATACGGCGTAAATGCAATGGTGTACTCTAACCTTCAGCAGTTTATGTTGACGGCTAACTACTCTAAAGTACATGTCAATAAAGAAGGGAGAGTAAATAGAGTATATTCAGGGTCATTAGGAGGTATGAAAATGTTTACCACCTATATGGGAATGATGAATCACAGTGTTGTATGGTTAGGAGAGAAAGGTTCTGTCAAAGGTTTAGCATTCGGTACTACTCTAACATCGGTTGAGTTAGACGTTAGGGAAGGATTGATCTATTACGATAATGTACTCTTAGGTACATCCTTAACTGGTTTCTATACTAAGCCATTTAATTTTGACAGACTAACTATTAGCCCAATGCTTGCAGTATCAAGTCCTTTTTTCACATTTGATTTATTTGAACATACTCAAATATGGAATACAGATATGATGATTATAGGAGGTTCAAGCTTTACCTATAAACTTACTCAGAGATTTGGAATTAACTTTGGAGTTAATATTATAGAAGCAACAATAAAAGACTTTCCTACCCTAAAAACATTCACAATTGGAGGTAGACTGAGTTTCTAACTATTTATATTAAAGAAACGTTTCACTAAAACTAGTTATATCATGTTAAACAAGATAAAACAAAATTGGATGGCTTTTAAAGACATGTTTAAAGACGAAAACGATATCAACGAAAAATCGGTAGTCGGTTTCGCTTCTTTCGCTATCATGGTATTATTTGCAATTGCAGATTTATTAACAGGATACGTAGGAAAAGATTTAGTAATTAACGAATTTGTTTATAATTCATTTGTAATTATCACACTCGGTTCATTTGGAATTGGTGAAGCTGGTAAAATATTCGGTAAAAAAGAATAACAATGGCTATAGTACCTAAAGGAATTATTGTCCACTCAATGGCAGAGTATTTAAAAATGCCTGAGGGACCAATGAAAGCATCGGACTTTATTAAGTCAGTTAAGTTATCCGTCCATGGTTATATTCACCCTGACGGTACTTACGAAAAACAAGTAGAGACACCAGGTAAAGCTTTCCATGCAGGAAAATCTAAATTTGGTGACTTAGAAAATTTAAACTCACATTTCTTAGGGTTTGAGTTACTTGTACCAGGGGAACACGACTTCGGTACTTTCTCAAAAGCAATAGAAACACCTGGGACTTACACTGATGAACAATTTAACCAAGCGGTAGAGGTATGTAAGTATTGGATGAAACAATATGACATACCAACCGATGCAGTAGTTAGACATTCAGACGTATCTGGGGATGATATTAGAGGGAAAGGAAAAGGAAAGACAGACCCAGGTTCAGCATTTGACTGGACAGCATTTAAAGCTGCTCTAGTTGCGTAATCGAAAGATTATTACTATATTATAGTTATGAACCGAATAAACGTCATACTCATATGTATAACTGCTTTAGCTATTTTCTATATCTTAAAGCAGCAGCAGGAAGAATTTGACCTAAGTCCTTATCTAAATAAGATAGAGGCTTTAGAGAAGAAAGTTGATTCTCTACACACGCAAAATGTTTCTTTACAGAAAGAAGCAGATTCACTCGAAAGTAAAATGGGTGAATATGATGTTAAAATTAAAAATTTAAATTATAATATAAATGTTATCAAACGTGAAACAAAAGCTAAACTTGATTCTATTGATAAGTTTGGTGATGATGAGCTGGAAAGGTTTTTCTCAGACAGATACTATTCCAAAACCGATAGTATTAACTAAACCAGTTGCAAAATTAGTAATAAAAGATTTAGTTCAGTTTGACGGACTATCTCAAGAGTTACTCACAATGCAAACTATTCTAAGTGAGACTAATAATAAGTTAAACACTCAAGGTGAATTAGTTGCAAACTTAAAGACTCAAATATTAAATTATGAGTCTATGATTGAGAAGAGAGAAAATCAACTCAAGAGTCAAAAAAATGCTACTCAATCGTTACAGAAAGCACTCAGAAAGGAGCGTAGATCTAAAAAGTTGTACCAAATAGGTTCAGCAATAGGAGGCGGAGCAATCCTTTTATTGTTGGTGCAATAATATGAAACGATTAAAAGCTAACATATTTCCATCCATAATAGCATTATCAGCATTGTCTGTTAGTGCTTCTGCTGCTTTCTATTCAGTTAGTGGTCTATCTAAACTATTTGCTGGCGCTACGTTTGAAGTAATTATAATGGCAGGTTCATTAGAGGTAGCTAAATTAGTTATAGCATCTCTATTGTATCAATACTGGGACACGTTGAATAAGCTTCTTAGAACGTATCTCTCTATTGCTGCGGTAGTATTAGTACTTATTACTAGTATGGGTATATACGGCTTCTTAAGTTCAGCATATCAAGAGACGTACCAACAATTAACAGTCACTCAAAATAAGATATCATTCCTTGAAAACAAAGCAAAGTTTTATGAAGACGACGTTTTACGCTATGAAGCAGACCTTGAAAGAATATCTACTAATATTTCTACTTTATCTAATGCAAAAGCTACGTCCATCCAAGTACGAGACACCTCGGTGGCTTCAGGTATTAGATCAACAGTATCAACGGCCGAGCTTAGATTGGCTCAACAGCGAATACAGGTGGAGGAAGAAAACAAGAAACAAGTACAAGCAAAAAGAGAAGTCGCTGCGGACTCATTACAGAAGTTTAAGTTAGAGATATTAGACATACAGAACAGTTCTACAGTAGCTGGTGAGTTAGGCCCATTACAGTATCTTTCCGGACTTACAGGTACTCCAATGGATAAAATTATTAACATACTTTTATTAGTAATTATATTCGTATTTGATCCTCTAGCTATATCTTTAGTTGTGGCAGCTAATTTTGCATTCGATAAAGCTAATCAAAAAAATCTTTATAATGAATATGAAGACGAAATCGAACCCGACCTTTGGGATGATCTAAATGAGAAAGAAGAACAAGATCCTGATTTGAATGACTTACCTGTTGTAGATCCGGAGACTGTTAAACCAAAGGAAGAGGACTGGAAGACTTTAAACGAGGACGATACTGAATTAGAAGATAAACCTGTTACTGTAAAGAAAGTACTACAGAAAGGGCCTTCGAGAGATAGGGTTTTACTATCTAACGGCAAAGAGGCTATCGTTGGGAAAAAAGGTAAAGATGAAAATAAAATTACCTACCTGTAACTTGTAGATCCGAATAATTTTTCTTATCTTTATCATATGAGTGATAGAGAAATAATGAATGCTAAAGCAGGTATCCACCCTGACGACTATGTGCGGGAAGATAAGCACGTTCAGTCTGTAAAGAAAAAGTTTGAACAAAGGTCTCAAACTGGAATCAGAAAATACAATACAACGTTAGAAAGAGAAGATCTTAATTTGATAGATTGGCTTAATCATTTACAAGAAGAGTTGATGGATGCTACGTTATATGTTGAAAAATTAAAAAGTTATGCCAAAGAAGATCTATCCGGAAGCGGAGAAAAAGCTTAAGAATCCTTTAGTAAAAGAGGTATGGGAGAGTAAGATTAAACAATCTCCTTCTAAAAATAAGCATATATCCTATAGTTCATTTAGCACCTATCAAAAGTGTCCTAAATTATGGGAGTTACAATACTTAAGAAAGGCTGTACCTTTTACTCAAAACATATATACTCTCTTCGGAACAGCTATACATGAAACTATCCAGTCATGGTTAGAGACTCTCTTTCATGATAAAGTAAAGACTGCTAATGAAATGGATCTTGATCAAGTGTTATATGATAATATGGTCAAAGCATTTAAGGTTGCTAAAGCTACAAATAAAGGGGCAGAGATACTAGGAACCTTTCCAGATCAGAAGCCATTAGACCAAAGTACTCTTACTCAGTTCTGGATTGATGGTAGACATATACTGGAATTTCTTAAGAAGAAAAGAGGAGCATACTTTAGTACTAAGAACATGAAACTAGCAGGTATAGAGACACTCTTATACCAGGAGATACAACCGGGCGTAATGTTCAAAGGTCTTGTCGACTTAGTCTTCTATAATATAAATTCAGATAGATGGACGATAGTAGATATCAAAACTTCTACTTCAGGCTGGAGAGAATCTCAAAAGAAAAACCCTAATCTAACCGCTCAGGTAATTCTTTATAGAGAGTATTTTGCAAAGCAATACGGTATTGATAAAGATAAAATCGACGTAGAGTTTTTTATAGTTAAACGAAGAGTACCTAAAGACGCTGAGTTTGCTTCTATGCAAAAGAGAGTCCAACAATTTACTCCTTCATCAGGTCCTAGAAAAACTAAAGCAGTATTAGAATCTCTTGATAAGTTTATAGCTGAAGTAGTTGATAAAGACGGGCAATTCGTAGATAAGGAGTATAAATGTAGTAGTGCATTTGGAAAATGTGAACATTGTAGTTCGTTTTTATAAAACATATATATTTATATATAGATATATTAAAAGACAGTTATGATAAAAGAAGAAAAACTTACTTCAGTAAAAATTACTCAACCTTTATTCGACAAATTTAAAATGGCAGCTTTAGAAGATAACTTTTCTTTCAAAAAGCTTGCAGATCGTGCAATTTATTTGTATCTTACAGATAAGGATTTTAGAGACAGAGTACATAAAACACAAAATATTAAGTTATAATATGAGTCAAAAAGAAAACTACATACCTAAGGCAGAAAGAAAAAAAATACTTTTGCTTTCGGATGATTTAAGAATGCATTCTGGAATTGCAACAATGACAAGAGAGTTTGTAGTTAATTCAGCAGACAGATTTAATTGGTACCAACTCGGAGCTGCTCTTACACATCCCGAAGTAGGTAAAATATTTGATCTATCAGCTGACATTAATAAAAATTTAGGTATAGAAGATGCTAGTGTATTTGTACAACCTAACAATGGATATGGAGATGCAGCAATGATTAGGAAGCTTATTGCTCAACAGAAACCAGATGCTATTTTTATATTTACCGACCCTAGGTATTGGACTTGGTTATTTGAAATAGAAAGAGAAATTAGAAGTAAAATTCCTATCTTCTGGTTAAACATATGGGATGATTATCCTTCACCGAGATACAACGAATCATACTATAACTCAGTAGACCTGCTTATGTCTATTTCTAAGCAAACTAAAAACATTAATGAAATTGTATTAGGAGAGAAAGCAAAAAGTAAAGTAATAGAGTATGTACCTCACGGAATAGATGATAAAGTATTTTATCCAATCACTCCTAAACATAAGGACTATCCACAATTCCTAGAATTTAAAAAGAATTTACTTGATGGAAAAGATAAGGAATTTATAGTATTTTTTAATTCGAGAAATATACATAGAAAAAGACCAGCAGATACTATTTTTGCTTATAGTCAATTCTGTGATATGATAGGTAAGGAAGAAGCTAAAAAGACAGCTTTAATAATGCATACTGCACCAAGTGATCCTAATGGAACAGATTTACGAGCTGTTAAAGAAGCGTTATGTGACAATGAATATATGGATGTATTTTTTTCTCAAGATAAGCTCACCCCTCAGCAAATGAATCTTTTATATAATGTAGCAGATTTAACTGTGCTTCTATCCTCTAATGAAGGATGGGGACTTTCTTTAACTGAATCTATGTTAGCTGGTACTATGATATCAGCAAACGTTACCGGTGGAATGCAAGATCAAATGAGATTTGAAAAAGATGGTAAATGGATTGATTTCGATAAAGATTTTCCTTCTAATCATCGAGGTACAGTTAAAGACCACGGTGAATGGGCCTTACCAGTATTTCCGTCTAATATTTCAGTAGCTGGTTCACCTGCAACTCCTTATATCTTTGATGATAGGTGTCAACCAGAAGAAGCAGCAAATGCTATGTGTGTTGCTTATACCTTAGGTAAAAAAGAAAGAGATAGAAGAGGGGCTGAAGGAAGAAAATGGGCACAAAGTGATGAAGCTCAAATGACTTCCACCTCTATGACAGATAATATAGTTAGATCTATGAATAAAGCATTTGATAAATTTATACCCCGTAAGTCATTTGAAATTATCAAAATTAAAAATCTAGAGCAGAGAAAGATTCAACATAAATTAACAGGTTATTAAGATGAACAAACCATTAGCAGTAGTAAGCTGCCCTATAGATACCTATTCAGGTTACGGAGCAAGAGCAAGAGATTTTGTTAAGGCTTTAATTAATACAGATAAATATGAAGTGACTATACTCACTCAAAGGTGGGGTAATACTAGGTTCGGATATCTTGAAGATCATAATGAAACGGATTTACTGAGTAGAGTTGTAGATAAAATAACAACTCAACCTGACGTATGGTTCCAGATTACTGTGCCAAATGAATTCCAACGAGTAGGTAAATATAATATAGGAGTAACAGCTGGAATGGAAACCACCTTAGTACATCCAACTTGGCTCGAAGGGTGTAATAGAATGGATTTAGTACTAACCTCATCAGAGCACTCCAAACATACTTTTGCTACCTCGGCATATGAACAGAAGGATAATAAGACTGGCAAGATACTAAAAAAGTTTAAGTTAGAAAAACCTATGGAGGTTCTTTTAGAAGGTGTTGATCAAACAAAATACTTTGAGACTAAAAGTTCACTAGATTTATCCTCTATCGAAGAAGAATTTTCATTCTTATTTGTAGGTCACTGGCTTCAAGGAAAGTTAGGTCACGATAGAAAGAATGTCGGACTACTTATTAAATCATTTTTAGAAACATTTAAAAATAAATTAAAACAGCCGGCACTTATACTTAAAACCTCTGTTACAGGTTCTAGTAAGATGGATCAAGACCTTTTAGCTAAGAAGATAGATAGTATAAGAAGCACAGTAAAAGGAAAATTACCTAACATATACTTACTACACGGAGACCTATCAGATGAGGAAATGAACCTTCTCTACAATAGCCCTAAAGTAAAGGCGATGGTAAGTCTAACAAAAGGTGAAGGATTTGGTAGACCTTTATTAGAATTTACAATGACCGGAAAACCTGTTATAGCTTCAGGTTGGTCAGGGCAGAGAGATTTCTTAAAATCTGACTGTAGCGTACTTATAGGTGGAGAATTAGAACCAGTAGATAAGTCAGCCTCAGTTAAGGATATGATACTCACTGAAGCAAAATGGTTTAAGCCCTCCGAACAGGAAATAGCAGCTGCGTATAAAGATGTTTATAAACACTATAAGAAATACTCTACGCTTGGTAAAAAACAAAGACATTTTTCTAGAACTAATTTCTCTTTTGAAAATATGCAAACAGTATTGGATGAAAATTTAACTAAGTATGTACCTGACTTCCCTAGCAAAGTTGAACTTACTATGCCAAAACTTAATTTACCTAAATTACAAACGTTATGAAAATAGAAAAAGATCAATTAATAGAAGGTCCATTCGGAAGTAATGCTTGCTATGAACAAACCTTTCAAAGAGAAGGAGAAGAAATAAAAACATGGTTATGCTTCGGAAGCGGCTATACTACATCTACCTTAATGCTGGAAGGATCGAAACAGGTACAAGACTTACTAGAGACTTCACCTGAGCTTTATAAAGATCTAATGCACAAGGATGAACAAAAGAGAGTTTGGTTTCCTGCTACTATTACACTTCCTGAAAAAGGTATGGTATTTGCGGATGGTTCATCAACTAAAGATTGGAAATGGGCTGCAGTAAGAGCAGTTAAGATTAATGAAGAAGATAGAAAATTAAAAAACTATCCTGCTGATCAATCTTGGAGAATGGATATGAAAAATGTAAAACTTTTTGAACAAACGGATTTCATGGACGCATTAGAAGTAATTGGTTTTTATGAAGATTAGTTATGCCATAACAGTATGCAATGAGTTCGTAGAGATTCAAAAACTTGTTAATCTTATCCGAGAGAATAAAAGGCAACAAGATGAAATAATTATACTGTTCGACCAAACAAATGGAGAAGAAGAGATAGCTACCTGGCTTGCTAAACAAAGTAAGTACCCTAATGTACAGTTTTGGAGAGGATTAGACTTCGATGGTCATTTTGCTAACTGGAAAAACCAACTGACTGATTACTGCAATGGAGATTATATTTTTCAGATAGATGCTGATGAGTTTCCTCATAAATCTCTCATTGATAATCTACCAGCAATACTAGAGGCTAACCCTACAGTTGATATG